>PVML01018225.1_pt1 | contig 26329 bp, 24 predicted proteins | sample 1853371 | NCBI WGS metagenome assembly PVML01 (sample SAMN08533508, study PRJNA380276) | Human gut metagenome, whole genome shotgun sequencing project. | isolation source: participant 1, chromium library | host: Homo sapiens | collected 2017 | reverse complement strand
TTTTTGAACTTTTTTGAAGTCCGTCTCTCCTGCTTTACCAGGCGAGTATTAACTTTATCATACTTGCTTGTTGTTGTCAAGCAAAAGTTTTTATTTTTTTACTTTAGAGTTAAAAAAATAATCACTTGGAAATGAAGCGGAGAAAGAGGGATTTGAACCCTCGCGCCGGTTGCCCGACCTACACCCTTAGCAGGGGCGCCTCTTCGGCCTCTTGAGTATTTCTCCGTAGTTGTTATTTCCATATGATTTGTCAAAAACAGTATTTGTTTCAGACGCATTGATAATTATATATGATATAAATACAAATGTCAACCAGTTTTTTTTATTTTTTTCAAAAACTGCTTATTTTGCCACTTTGATGCATCGGTCAATTTCTGCCTGAATGCGATCATGCACAAGATCTGCGATTTCTCTGGTTTTTAACCCTATATATTGTTCTTTGTAGATTGGTTCCAGATAATGAACCTCAACCTGTTCTTTCTTAATTGAAGAAATATCAAAAGGACGGAAGCTATTGATTAATGCCACTGGAACAATGGGGCATCCGGCATTGATAGCGCTTTTGAAGGTTCCAGCTTTAAATTCCAGCAGTTCATTGCCCTTCCGGCTTCTTGTTCCCTCTGGGAAAATCACATAATTTTTACCTTCTTTTACTTGTCTGGTCATCTCTTTGATCACTTCCATCGCAGCCCGGATATCAGAACGATCCATAGGAATACCACCAAGAAGCCGCAAAACCTGTTTCACTAGAATCCAGTTGGCGGCTTCTTTTTTAATGATCACACCCAGAGGCTTTGGACAGGTATCAATAATTGCCAGCATGTCAAAAAATCCCTGGTGATTTGGAAACAGGATAAAGCCATTTTCCTTAGGAAGCTGCTCTTCTCCATAGCCTCTCACCGTCACCCGGCCATTTTGATTAATCGTTTTAATGATATTTCTTAAATAGTCATACCGTTCCTGCTCTGGATACTGATCAGGCCTTTTTCCCATATGGTCGATTTTCCAGAACCAGTACGGAACGATTGGCAAATGACGCAGCACCATATAGACAATTCGATTCATACTTTTTATGACTCCCGTTTATAATCCAGAATTGCAGTCTCGTAAAGGTTATTGCCCTCGGAATCGATTACCACGATCACCGGGAAATTCTTCACCTGCAGCTTCCTGATCGCCTCCGTTCCAAGATCATCGTAAGCGATCACTTCACTGGATAAAATACATTTTGAAAGAAGCGCACCTGCTCCGCCGACTGCCGCAAAGTAAACAGAACCATTTCTCACAATGGCATCCTTCACTTCCTGGCTTCTTTTTCCTTTACCGATCATGGCTCCAAGTCCCAGATCCAGAAGTTCCGGCGCATATTTATCCATACGACTGGCAGTGGTCGGTCCAGCCGAGCCGATCGGACGTCCTTCTCTGGCTGGTGACGGTCCCATGTAATAGATCACATTTTCCTTCATTTCCAGTGGAAGGGCCTCCCCTCGCTGCAAAGTTTCCTGCATCCGTTTGTGGGCGGCATCTCTGGCAGTATAAATAGTTCCGGTAATATATACATAATCTCCTGCATGGAGTGTTTTGGCTGTTTCTTTGGTAATCGGCGCAGTAATATGTCTGTCCATGTTTTCCCCTCCTTAAATAACCCGGTGTACGTGACGGTTCACATGACAGCAGATATTGACTGCCACCGGAAGTCCCGCAATGTGGGTCGGATAAGTCTCAATATTCACCGCAAAGGCAGTCACTCTTCCGCCAAGACCACCTGGTCCAATACCTAAGTTATTGATTTTTTCTAACATCTCCTTCTCCAGTTCACGGACATATGGAACCGGGGAAATCTCATGGAGATTTCTGGTCAGAGCATGTTTGGCCATCAGGGCACATTTTTCAAACGTTCCTCCGATGCCGACGCCGACAACCATAGGAGGACAGGCATTAGGTCCTGCATCTTTCACGGCTGTTAAAATAGCTTCTTTGACACCTTCTATGCCATCTGCCGGTTTTAACATGAAAACACGACTCATATTTTCACTTCCAAAGCCTTTTGGCGCTACGGTGATATCCACCTGGTCGCCCTCCACGATCTCATAATGGATGATCGCAGGCGTGTTATCCTTCGTGTTTTCCCGCTCGATCGGATCGCGGACAACGGACTTCCTTAAATATCCATCTACATAGCCCTGACGGACGCCTTCATTGACAGCATCAGTCAAGGAGCCACCTTCAAAATGAACTTCCTGTCCTGCTTTGATAAAAATAACTGCCATTCCGGTATCCTGGCAGATAGGAATCATGTCTTCCCCCGCAATCTTTAAATTTTCCTCTAACTGATTTAAAATCTGTCTGCCAAGAGGGGATTCTTCTTTCTTTACCGCCTGGTCAAAAACTTCTTTCATATCCGAGGATAAAAAATGATTGGCCTCAATGCACATTTCCCGAATCTGGCGGGTGATCTCTTCTGTTTTCACTGACCGCATATCTGATGACTCCTCCTTTATTCTATGATAACTGTTCAGCTTCCTCGCAATCATAACATCAGCCTGCTGGACAATCATGAGCTTTTGTAAAGTCTTTCTTAAACTCAATCATAAGGGATTCCCACTGATAATGCAAGAGACCTTTCCTTAGAAAATCTATGGAAAGGTCTCGCTGCCCTGATATTTCTGATTTTTCATTATTCCGTATCTGTGGAAGCTTCTTCCGTTTCCTGTTCATCGATCGCATCTTCCACCTCTGGATTCTGCTCATCATCCCTTACCTTCGCGATGCTGGCAATCCGGGTATTAGAATTCGGATCAATGTTCATCAGTTTCACGCCGGAGGTATTTCTTCCGATGATGGAAATATCCTTCACGCTGATTCTGATTACTATGCCCTCATTGGTGATCATCATGATATCATGGTCTTCATGAACCAATTTCGCTCCTACCAGATATCCGGTCTTCTCTACGATTTTATAGCAGAGAACCCCTTTGCCACCACGTTTCTGGATTGGGAATTCAGAAATATCTGTTCTCTTTCCAATTCCATTTTCAGATACCACCAGCAGGGTCTCACCCTGGGAATCCATCTGCATGCCTATGATCTCATCACCATCATCCAGATTCATGCCAATGACACCCATAGATACACGGCCGGTTACGCGCACATCCGTTTCATGGAAACGAATGGATTTACCAAATTTGGTAACCATAAAGATATCCCGCTTGTTGTCTGTAGCTTTAACCTCGATCAGCTCATCATTTTCCCGAAGGACAATGGCCTGAAGTCCGGTCTTTCTGACATTGGCGTACTCGCGCATCGGGGTCTTCTTTACCATACCATTCCTGGTTGCCATAAACAGGAACTTCTCATCATCATATTCCTTCATTGAAATGATGGCGGTGATCTTCTCGCCCGGAAGAAGCTGGATCAGGTTCACGATAGCGGTTCCTCTGGCTGTTCTTCCTGCTTCTGGGATCGCATATGCCTTTAAGCGGTATACACGGCCGGTATTGGTAAAGAACATGATATAGTTATGGTTCTTGGTCAGGATCAGATCCTCGATATAATCCTCATCGATGGTCTGCATACCCTTGATTCCTTTGCCGCCGCGGTTCTGGCTCTTGAAATTGTCCTTGGACATTCTCTTGATATAGCCAAGCTTGGTCATGGCAACGATGGTCTCATCGTTTGGAATTAAGTCCTCTGCAGACATATCAAACTCATCAAATCCGATAGAAGTTCTTCTGTCATCGCCGTATTTGTCAGAGATCACCTGGATCTCTTCTTTGATCACGCCGAGAAGCTTCTTCTCATCTGCAAGAATCGCCTTCAACTCTGCAATTCTTACCTCCAGTTCTTTGTATTCACTCTCTAACTTGTCACGTTCCAGACCGGTCAGAGCTCTCAGACGCATGTCTACAATGGCCTGGGACTGGGCGTCACTTAGACCGAAACGCTCCATCAACTGCTGTTTTGCAAGCTGGACCGTCTGGGAGCCACGGATGATACGGATCACTTCGTCAATGTTGTCTAAGGCAATCAGTAAGCCCTCTAAGATGTGGGCGCGCTCTTCTGCCTTATTCAGATCGTATCTGGTTCTTCTGGTCACCACATCTTTCTGATGATCCAGATAGTAATTTAACATTTCTAACAGGTTTAAGACCTTCGGCTGGTTGTTGACTAATGCCAGCATGATCACGCCAAAGGTATCCTGTAACTGGGTGTGCTTTAATAACTGGTTTAAAACCACGTTGGCATTCACATCGCGGCGCAACTCAATAACGATACGCATACCGCTGCGGTCAGACTCATCACGCAGATCCGTAATGCCATCTACGCGTTTTTCCTTTACTAACTCTGCGATCTTCTCGATGAGACGGGCTTTATTCACCAGATATGGAATTTCGGTGACAATGATACGGCTCTTGCCATTTGGCATCGTCTCGATGTTGGAAACGGCACGGACACGGATCTTACCGCGGCCAGTCCGGTATGCCTCGTCGATTCCGGCTTTGCCAAGAACCTCAGCTCCTGTTGGAAAATCCGGTCCCTTAATGATGTCCATTACCTCGTCGATGGTGGTTTCCCTGTTTTCTTCTACCTGGTTGTCAATGATCTTGACAACCGCCCCGATCACTTCACGTAAGTTGTGAGGTGGGATATTGGTAGCCATACCAACTGCAATACCGGAAGTACCATTGACCAACAGGTTCGGGTATCTGGAAGGAAGAACGGTCGGTTCTTTCTCAGTCTCATCGAAGTTCGGTACGAAATCAACGGTATCTTTACCGATATCCGCTAACATCTCCATGGAGATCCGGCTTAAACGGGCCTCCGTGTATCGCATCGCTGCGGCGCCATCGCCATCAACGGAGCCAAAGTTTCCGTGTCCATCTACCAACGGATAACGGGTAGACCATTCCTGGGCCATGTTGACTAACGCACCATAAATGGAGCTGTCACCGTGTGGATGGTATTTACCCATGGTATCGCCGACGATACGGGCACATTTACGATGTGGCTTGTCCGGACCGTTGTTTAACTCGATCATGGAGTAGAGAACTCTTCGCTGAACCGGCTTTAAACCGTCCCTTACATCCGGAAGAGCCCTGGAAGCGATAACGCTCATGGCGTAATCGATATAGGATTTCTCCATGGTCTTTTTCAAATCTATGTCATGAATTTTATCAAAGATATTGGGTTCCATTGTGCTCTCCTTTTTTAGATATCCAGATTCTGGACGTATTTCGCATTCGCCTCGATGAACTCACGTCTTGGCTCTACCTGGTCACCCATCAAAGTGGTAAAGGTCAGATCCAGCTCCGAGCGTACATCTTCATCCATGTTGACACGCAGTAAAATACGGCGTTCCGGGTCCATGGTGGTCTCCCAGAGCTGCTCTGCGTCCATCTCGCCCAGACCCTTGTAACGCTGGATCTTATTATTGTTATCTCTTCCGATTTCCGTCAGAATGGAGTTTAACTCCTGGTCGCTGTAGGCGTACCATACTTTTTTATTTTTCTCGATCTTGTATAACGGCGGCTGCGCCAGATATACGTGGCCCTGTTTGATCAGCTCCGGCATAAAGCGGTAAAGGAACGTCAATAGCAGGGTACTGATGTGGGCTCCATCCACATCGGCATCCGTCATGATGATGATCTTGTGATATCGAAGCTTGGAAATATCAAAATCGTCATGAACACCGGTACCAAAGGCCGTGATCATGGCTTTGATCTCCGCATTGCCGTAGATCCGGTCCAGTCTGGCTTTCTCTACGTTTAAAATCTTGCCTCGCAGCGGCAGAATCGCCTGGGTATCACGGGAGCGGGCTGTCTTGGCAGAACCACCTGCAGAATCTCCCTCTACGATGTAGATCTCGCATTTCTCCGGGTCTTTATTGGAACAGTCTGCCAGTTTTCCCGGAAGCGCCATACCCTCTAGGGCTGTCTTTCTTCTGGTTAAATCTCTTGCTTTTCTCGCTGCAGCTCTGGCCCGCTGTGCCAGAATGGATTTCTCACACATAGCCTTGGCTACGGACGGATTCTGCTCTAAGAAATAGGTAAGCTGCTCACTGACCACACTGTCCACTGCAATTCTCGCCTCAGTATTGCCTAATTTCTGCTTGGTCTGACCCTCAAACTGAGGTTCTTCGATCTTCACGCTGATGATGGCAGTCAGTCCCTCGCGGATATCCTCGCCGCTTAAGGACGGTTCGCTGTCCTTTAATAATTTATTCTTCCGGGCATAATCGTTAAAGGTCTTGGTCAACGCATTTTTAAATCCGGTCAGATGGGTACCACCTTCCGGGGTATTGATGTTATTAACAAACGTATAAATGTTCTCGGTATAGGAGTCGTTGTGCTGCATGGAAACTTCTACATAGACATTATCCCTGGTTCCCTCACAGTAAAGCACCTGCTCATACAGCGGCTCTTTTCCCTTGTTTAAGTAGGAAACAAACTCCTTGATACCACCTTCATAGTGGAATACCTTCTCCTGCTTTTCTTCCCGGTCATCCTTCAAGGTGATCCGTAACGCTTTGGTCAAAAAGGCAGTCTCCTGAAGACGGACCCTTAAGGTTTCAAAATCGTAAATGGTCTCCTCGAAGATCTCTTTATCCGGAAGGAAGGTAACTCTGGTTCCATGCTTGTCAACCGGGCAGTCACCAACCACCCGCAGCGGGTACATGACCTTACCGCGCTCATAACGCTGGTTATATTCCTTGCCATCCTGGTAAATATTGACCTCCAGCCACTCCGAAAGGGCATTAACTACCGACGCACCTACACCATGAAGTCCACCAGATACCTTGTATCCGCCACCGCCGAACTTGCCACCGGCATGAAGCACCGTAAATACGACTTCTACGGCAGGAAGTCCTGCTTTTTTCTGGATTCCAACTGGGATTCCACGTCCATTATCAATAACAGTAATAGAATTGTCGGCATTGATGATCACATTGATCTCTGTACAATATCCAGCCAGAGCCTCGTCAACGGAGTTGTCAACGATCTCATATACCAGATGATGGAGACCTCTGGATGAAGTACTGCCGATGTACATACCAGGTCTCTTTCTTACTGCTTCCAGTCCTTCCAAAATTTGTATTTGATCTGCTCCGTATTCCGCGCTCATAGCTTCCTCCTACTAAATTATTAGTTTTCACCTGATACCGTTCCTTCCACCACCTTGTAGATCTTATCAATGGGGAAACGATGGCTCAAAAAATCTTCCAGACCTGTGCAGGTGATCATGGTCTGGATATGGTCGATCCCGGCTAACAGATGTTCCTGCCTGCTTCCATCCAGTTCCGATAACACATCGTCCAAAAGCAGGACCGGATAATCCTTTACCAGGTATTTTACCAGTTCAATCTCTGCCAGTTTCAGGGACAAGGCTGCGGTTCTCTGCTGCCCCTGGGAACCAAACCTGCGGATATCAATTCCATTGACGATAAAACTGATATCATCCCGATGGGGACCAATGCCGGTAGTCCGCTGTCTGAGGTCCGAATCCCGGTTTTTCGCCAGGGCGTCTTCTAGCTTTTCCGCCTCCACATTGGGTTCATAGAAAATCTCCAGATGTTCCTTTCCTCCTGACAACTGGTTATGGATTCCAACGATCATCTCATTTAACTGTTTCACAAAATCCGTCCGGTACTCAATAACCTGGCGTCCATACTGGGCAAGCTGCAGATCCCAAATATCCAGGGTCTCCTCATATTCCGGATGGAAAGAAAGCTCTTTTAACAGCTTATTTCTCTGAGTCACCACCCGGTTGTACTGGATCAGTCCATGGACATACAGCTTGTTTAGTTGACATAACTCCAGATCAAGGAATCTTCTCCGCTCCGCAGGACCATTTTTAATGATGTTTAAGTCCTCCGGCGAGAAAAATACCACGTTAACGATGCCAAACAGCTCGCTGGCTTTCCGAATCGGGATTCCGTTAATGGCAATCCCCTTAGCTTTATTTTTCTTTAAATGCATATCGATCCGGTAAGGCACATCCTGCTTCCTCACGGTCAGCTTGATATGGGCCTCATCCTCTCCAAACCGGATCATCTCTTTGTCTTTGCTTCCTTTGTGGGACTTGGTCGTACAGCAGACATAGACCGACTCTAAGATATTGGTCTTTCCCTGGGCATTGTCCCCGTAGAAAATATTAGTCCCCGGGCTTAATTCTAACTGTAAATTTTCATAATTCCGGTAATTTTTCAGTTCAATCGACTCGATGATCATGATTTATGCTTCAATTTTGATGGTCTCTCCATCGTAGCTTACCACATCTCCGGCATGAAGCTTCTTGCCTCGCTGTGTTGCCACTTCGCCATTTACTTTTACCAGACCATCCTCGATGGCATATTTGGCATCAACACCTGTTTCCACAAGCCCTGCTGCCTTTAATGCCTGTCCCAATTTGATGTATTCGTCTCTTAATTTGATAACTTCCATGGTTTACTCCTTCAGTTTTCCCTAAACAGATGCCGCATTAAAGTTTACCGGCAGAATCAGATAAATATAGGTCTCATCCGCATCCTTAATGAAACATGGGGACTTTGGATTCATCATATACAGATCAACTTCCTCATCATCAATGATCCGGAGGGCATCCATCAGGAATTTCGGGTTGAAGCCGATCATGATATCCTTACCATTCTTGTGGATCATCACTTCCGCGTTCATAGAACCGAAGCTGGAATTCATCTTTAATTCCATGGAGTGATCGGTGATACTGATGATGATCGGTTTTTTGTCGTTTTCACGGATCAGGATGCTAGCCCGGTCAATACAGTCTAAGAATTCTTTCTTATTCACCGTTACTTTTGTCTCATAATCACTGGAAAGCATCTGATCAATGCGGAAATACTCGCCCTCGATCAGACGAGAAACCACAACCGTATCGTCAAACTCAAAGAGAATATGGTTCTTGCTGAAATAAATACGGACATCTTTTTCATTATCCCCGTTTAAGATCTTGCTGATCTCACCTAAAGTCTTGCCAGGAACGATCACTTTTATATTTTCATAATGATCTTTTAACTCAACCTTGCGGATAGACATGCGGTGTCCGTCCAGAGAAACCACTTTTAACTCATTGTCCGTCACCTGGAATAACTCACCTGTCATCATCTTATTGCTGTCATTGACAGAGATGGAAAATAACGTCTGGCGGATCACTTCTTTTAAGGTGAACTGAGACAGACAGATGAAATGATCCTTCTCAATAAATGGGAGATAGGAAAACTCATCGCCATTTTTTCCCTGAATGTGGAAAACAGAGTTGTCACAGGTAATGGTGGTATTGTACTTATCATCAGATTCGATGGTGATATCCGATTCACCACCAGATAATTTACGAATGATCTCAGATAATAATTTTGCATCAAGAGCGATCTTACCTTTGGATAAAATCGAACCTTCTACCTTCGTCTCAATACCAAGTTCCATGTCATTGGCCGTTAATTTGATCTGGTTATCGGATGCATCGATTAAGATACATTCTAAGATCGGCATGGTGGTTTTGGATGGAACTGCTTTTAAAACAATATTAATGCCATTTAACAGGTCGTCTTTCTGGAATGTCAGTTTCATAATTGTTGATAACTCCTTTGCTGGAAAATCCAAAATAAATACGTGTATAAAGAAATACTTTCCGTAGCATTCGTAGTAGGGGCTGTGAATTTGTGTAAAACCTGAGAAACCCTTTGAACTGCTTCAAAATCCACTGGGAAAAACCTTGTGGATAACCACCGAAAATCCATGGAACAACTTTTTGATTATCCACAGGAGAAAATCCGGCGAAAAATCCACTGCAGTTATCCACAGTCTGCCAACAGGTTTTCCACAAATTATTGTGGACTGAGCTTTTTCTTCAAAATCTCAATGGTGTTGGCCAGATTTTCGTTGGTCTTTAAGTCCGCTGCGATCTTCTCACGCCCGTGAATAATGGTAGTATGGTCACGTCCGCCAAGGTAACGGCCGATCTCCTGTAAGGAGGCTCCGGTCATACTCTGGCACAGGTACATGACGATCTGCCGTGGATAAACGACTTCTTTATTCCGTTTTTGAGAAGAGATATCCAGAGGGGTGATGCCAAAATGGTCTGCAACCACCTGGATGATCAGCTCTGGCGTCACTTTCCGCTCCGCGTTTGGAGAAATGATATCCTTTAATGCTTCTTCAGCCAGAGCGATGTTGATCTCCTTGTTGTGATCCAGTTTGGAGAGGGCAACGATTTTGGTCAGCGCGCCTTCCAGCTCACGGATGTTGGATTTGATGTTGGTAGCAATGTATTTGATGACTTCATTATCAATATTGTAGCCTTCCATCTCTTCTTTTTTGCGAAGGATCGCCATTCTTGTTTCATAATCAGGAGACTGGATGTCCACGGTCAGACCCCACTCAAAACGGGAACGGAGTCTCTCTTCCAGTGTCTCGATCTCTTTCGGCGGTTTATCGGAGGAGATGATGATCTGCTTTTTGGCTTCATAGAGGGTATTAAAGGTATGGAAAAATTCCTCCTGGGTACTTTCCTTACCGATAATAAACTGGATATCGTCGATCAAAAGCACATCGTTGTTACGGTATTTCTCACGGAATTCCGTGGTGGAAATGTTGTTTTTGTTACGGATGGCGTCGATCAGCTCATTGGTAAATTTCTCAGAAGTCACGTATAAAATCTTGGCTTCCGGGTTATTTTTCAAAATAAAATGGGCGATGGAGTGCATCAGATGGGTTTTTCCAAGTCCCACGCCTCCATAAATAAACAGCGGATTGTAAACCTCGCCTGGGGATTCGGCTACTGCCAGGGCTGCCGCATGGGCTAAGTTATTGTTGGCGCCGACCACGAAAGTATCGAAGGTGTAGCGCGGGTTTAAGTTGGCGTTCTGCAGCGCAGTCTGGCTCACATCGCCAGGAGTATTCTGGATCAGCATTTTTTCCGGTTTTTCTTTTTCCTTGACATCATCTTCCGTGATGAAATCAAGGGTACAGGCAAAACCGGTGACTTCTTCGATGGAAACCTGCAGAATCAGGCCGTATTTTTTCTGGATGTAGCGCAGCATCTGCGCATCCGGAGCGAGAATCTTCACGACATTTCCATCCACCGCAAAGATCTTCAGCGGGAGAAGCCAGGTATTAAAGGAAACGTCCATGATATCGTGTTCTTCTTTGACATGGAGAAGAATGTTATCCCATTGTTCTTTTAATTGTTCAAGCATAGAGAATCTCCTAACGTGTTTTGAAAAATAGAATCCCATTCGCGGGGTTCTATAAAAAAAGAGCCTGATGACCCAATCATATGACTATTCTATAACAGGAAAGAAATTTTTTCAACGAAAATAGCAAAAATCTGTGGATAACTATGTGAAAAACATGTGAATAGGCCGGAAATAGCCAGTCGTCAACATAGATATCCACAAAAATGTGGAAAAACCTATCTTCTGTTATGCACAAAGAGCTGTGCCTTAAAATATAAGGATTTCGGGGACGGGCCTGTGAACGAAATTTGGGTTGTCCAGAAGTTATCCAGTGGGTTATCCACAAGTTATCAACATTTTGTGGATAAGTGGAAATAATTGCCCACAACACACAAGAGTGTGTGGAAAGTTGTTCACAGACAAAAAAATACACGAACTTTTGAAATTTTCCCCTTGACGAAAAGAATTTCCTTCTATATAATTGAAACGATGTTTAGTTTAGAATAGTCTAAATGTACTTATGTAAATAGGTATTAGAATAAAGAGGAGGTGGCCGCGTTATGAAGATGACATTTCAGCCTAAAAAAAGACAGAGATCCAAAGTTCATGGTTTCAGAGCCAGAATGAGCACTCCAGGCGGAAGAAAAGTGTTAGCTGCAAGAAGAGCAAAAGGAAGAGCAAAATTATCCGCTTAATCGGATCGAAAGGGCCACAAGTAATTGTGGCCTTTCTTATTATAAAGAAACAAATGCGGCGGGGATTTTCCCTGATGCAAAACAAAAGGAGGTTCCATGAAACGTTTTCCATCTATTAAAAAGAATAGTGAGTTTCAACAGGTATACCGGAATGGAAAATCCTACGCAAACAAGTTACTGATCATGTATATCAGCCGTTCTGAGCGGCCGGAGACCAGAATCGGTATCTCGGTCAGCAAGAAAGTAGGTAACAGCGTGGTGAGACATCATATTGTACGGCTGGTAAGAGAGAGTTTTCGTTTACACAAGGATGAGATCGAGACTGGACTAGACATCGTAGTAGTTGCCAGACAGATGGCAAAGGAATCAGATTTCAAAAAAATTGAAAGTGCATATTTGCACTTGTGCGGACTGCATAACATTTTAAGAGAATCGAAGTGATGAGGGAATGATTAAAAAAGCAATGATCCTGTGTATCAGGGGCTATCAGATTTTTTTATCTCCATTAAAAGTAAGATATCACTGTATCTACACGCCTACGTGTTCTCAATACGCCATTGAAGCACTGGAAAAGTACGGCGTGGTGAAAGGTTTATGGCTGTCGATCCGGAGGATACTTCGGTGTCATCCGTGGGGCAGGGGCGGTTATGATCCAGTTCCGTAATGACGAGGAGGTAGTTCATTGGATTTATTAGTTCTGACAAAGACGGGGGGCATTTTCGGCCCTATCGCAGAGGTGTTAGGCTGGATTATGGATGCGTTATTCCGTTTTACCAGTGCATTTGGCGTGATGAACATCGGTTTATGTATCATTTTATTCACGCTGGTTATGAAGCTTCTTATGTTTCCGCTGACCTTAAATCAGCAGAAATCCAGTAAACTGATGGCTGTTATGCAGCCGGAGATCCAGGCAATTCAGAAAAAGTACAAAGGCAAAACAGACAATGACTCGATGATGAAGATGAATGTGGAGACAAGAGCTGTCTATGAGAAGTACGGTACTTCCATGACCGGCGGATGTCTGCCGTTACTGATCCAGCTGCCGATCATGCTGGCTCTGTACCAGGTAATCTACAAGATTCCGGCATACGTTGGTTCTGTTCGCCACTATTTTGATTTAATTATCGACAAACTGCCAGCTGGTTTCGCTACGAGCGAAGTATTTACCAACCTGGCTGAGACCCACAAGCTGGCCGGAATGGATTACTCCAACATGGACAAGGTTGTAGATCTCTTATATAAATTAACAGACAAGCAGTGGGGGGATCTGGCAGCAGCATTCCCGGATATTACCAGCGTAGCCACTGCAGGCGGTGAGAATGCGATCCAGGCGATCAACCGTATGCAGCAGTTCTTTGGTATGAACATTGCATACACACCACTGAATGTATTAACGGAGTTTATGAAGGGTGGTTCCGGCATTTCTATTTTCGTAGCCATCACCGCACTTTTAATCCCGATCTTATCTGGTCTGACCCAGTGGTACAGCACCAAGCTGATGACTGCAAACCAGCCAACACAGCAGCAGAGCGCCGGAGAAGGCGGAATGGGAAATGACATGATGAAATCCATGAACGTGACCATGCCGTTGATGTCTGTTGTATTCTGTTTCACATTCCCGTTAGGTATCGGTCTGTACTGGGTAGCCAGCAGTACTTTCCAGGTAATCCAGCAGATCGGTGTGAATGAATATTTAAAGAAGATCAATATTGATGACCTGATCGCGAAAAATGTTGCCAAAGCAAATAAAAAGCGCGAAAAGAAAGGTCTTCCTCCAACAAAGATCACGATGAATGCCAGCGAGACCTTAAAGAAGCTTCAGGAAGAGGAGCAGAAAGAGGAGAAGGTAAGAGAGGCGAAGATTGAGAAAGCTCAGAAGACCATCAAAGAGTCCAATGAGTATTACAATCAGAATGCAAAGCCGGGCAGTCTGGCAGCGAAAGCAAACATGGTTCAGAAGTATAACGAAAAACATAGCAAATAGGAGGGGAAGCTATGGAGATGATTACAGTAACTGCCAAGACTCTGGATGAAGCCATTACCAAGGCATTGATCCAGCTGGGAACAACTAGTGACAATCTGGAATATACAGTTATTGAAAAGGGAAGCGCAGGTTTTCTGGGGTTTATTGGTAAAAAAGATGTTGTCATTCAGGCAAAGAAGAAAAAGGAAAATGATCTGGATGACATTTTCTCCCTGGATGAGAAGAAAATCGAACCGGTAAAACCGGCAAGAGAGCCTCGGAAAGAGAAACCAAAACAGGAATTCCGCCAGGAGAGACCATGTGTTAAGGCAGAGACGAAACCGGAGGTGAAAGCGCCAATGCCAAAAACAGAGCAGCCGAAAGCAGCGCCGGTCGTGGAAGCAGCCCAAGAGCCGGAGAAGAAGGCAGATGCTCCAAAGAAAGTGATCAACGTAGAGGCTTGCGAGAAAGCAGCCGTTGATTTCTTAAAGCAGGTATTTGGCGCTATGAACATGGAAGTGACGATTGAGACTTCTTATGATGCCTCTGAGCGGGAACTGGCTGTTAATCTGACAGGCGGTGACATGGGTATTCTGATCGGTAAGAGAGGACAGACCCTGGATTCCTTACAGTATTTAGTAAGCCTGGTAGTGAATAAAGAAAGTGATGGCTATTTAAGAGTCAAGCTTGATACCGAAAATTACCGTTCAAGAAGAAAAGAAACGCTGGAGACACTTGCCAGAAACATTGCTTATAAGGTAAAACGGACCAGAAGAAGTGTTTCTTTAGAGCCAATGAATCCTTATGAGAGAAGAATCATCCATGCAGCATTACAGAATGATAAGTATGTAGTGACCAGAAGCGAGGGTGAAGATCCATTCCGTCATGTGGTGATCTCTTTAAAGAGGGAAGCTCGTGAGGGACGGGAATACAGAGGCGGCCGCAATCGTGAGAACCGTGAAGGCGGCAGAGGGCCAAGAGAAAAGAAAGAGAACAGCAGTGCAGATCGTGCAGACAATGCAGATAATCAGCAGGCATAGGCAGTGATGGAAAAGTGTACGTTTTGTGCGTACACTTTTCTTTTTCGATTTTTATAGGAGATAGAATATGAAGACAGATACCATAGCGGCGATCGCCACAGCCATGACGAATTCCGGAATCGGGATCATCCGGATCAGCGGCGGACAGGCATTTGAAGTGATCGAGAAGATTTTTAAGAAAAAAAATGGAGAAAAGATCGATCTGAGCAGATCCCATACCGTCCAGTACGGATATATCTGTGATCAGGACGAGGTGATCGATGAAGTCCTGGTCCTGATCATGAAAGGACCTCACAGCTATACAGCGGAAGACACAGTGGAGATCGACTGTCATGGTGGTGTTCTGATGATGAAAAAAATCCTGGAGACTGTGATCCAATATGGAGCAAGACCAGCAGAGCCGGGAGAATTTACGAAACGGGCGTTTTTAAATGGGCGGATCGATCTGTCCCAGGCAGAAGCGGTCATCGATGTGATCAACGCCCAGAATGAGTATGCGTTAAAAAGCTCTGTCAGCCAGTTAAAGGGCAAAATGTCGGAGAAGGTCAAGGCATTAAGAGAAAAGATCATCTATGAGATCGCTTATATTGAATCGGCTTTAGATGATCCGGAACACATTTCCTTAGACGGATATGGGGAGGAACTGGCGAAGAAATTAGAGCCAATGGTGAAGGAATTAGAGCGTCTGATCGCTTCAGCGGATAATGGGAAGGTCATGTCGGAAGGTGTGAAAACGGTTATTTTAGGAAAGCCAAACGCGGGAAAATCTTCTCTGATGAATGTGCTGGTTGGTGAGGAACGTGCCATTGTCACGGATATTGCGGGAACCACCAGGGATACGCTGGAAGAGCACATCCGCCTGCGTGGTATCAGCTTGAATGTAGTGGATACGGCGGGAATCCGCGACACAGAGGATGTGGTGGAGAAGATCGGTGTAACGAAGGCCAGGACGGCGGCAGAGGACGCAGATCTGATCATTTACGTGGTGGACGCATCTGTTCCACTGGATGAAAATGACCAGGATATTATAGAAATGATCCGAAACCGGAAAGCGGTGGTTCTGTTAAACAAGACGGATCTGGAGCAGGTGGTGTCTGTGGAAGAGCTGGAGAAACAGACAGGCCATCGGGTGATTCCGGTGTCCGCCAAGGAGGAGACCGGAATTGAAGAGCTGGAGAAAGAGATCCAGTCCATGTTCTATCAGGGAGACATTGATTTTAACGATGAGGTGTATGTGACTAATATCCGCCACAAAACAGCATTGACAGAAAGCCTTTCCAGCCTTAAACTGGTTCAGAAAAGTATTGAAGACGGAATGCCGGAAGATTTTTATTCCATTGATCTGATGAACGCATATGAGCAGCTGGGAACCATCATTGGCGAGGCTGTGGAGGATGATCTGGTCAATGAGATCTTCAGCAAGTTCTGTATGGGTAAATAACTGTTTGGTAGATCTGCGCATGGATTTGCGCTGACCGTAAGAAAGAGGATAACAAATGCCATATTTAGAGGAAAATTATGATGCTGTAGTAGTTGGTGCAGGACATGCAGGCTGTGAAGCGGCTCTTGCCTGTGCCAGATTGGGACTGGAGACCATTATGTTTACGGTCAGCGTGGACAGCATTGCCCTGATGCCGTGTAACCCTAACGTAGGCGGCAGCTCCAAGGGCCATCTGGTAAGAGAGCTGGATGCCTTAGGCGGCGAGATGGGAAAAAATATTGATAAAACCTTTATTCAGTCAAAGATGTTAAATGAGTCCAAGGGACCGGCAGTACATTCCCTGCGGGCCCAGGCAGACAAACAGAATTATTCCAGGGAAATGAGAAAGACCCTGGAAAATACGGACCATCTGACCATCCGCCAGGCAGAAGTTTCAGAGCTGGTGGTAGAAGAGGGCGTGATCAAGGGCGTTAAGACATTTTCAGGCGCAGTATATCACTGTAAAGCCGTGGTTCTGGCAACGGGAACCTATCTGAATGCCAGATGTATCTATGGTGATGTGAGCAATGCCACAGGACCGAATGGACTGCAGGCGGCAACGCATCTGACAGATTCTTTAAAGGCAAATGGCGTGGAAATGTTCCGGTTTAAGACGGGAACGCCTGCGAGAGCTGATAAGAGAAGTATTGATTTTACTAAAATGGAAGAGCAGTTTGGTGATAAGAAGGTGGTCCCGTTTTCATTTTCTACAGATCCGGCTTCCGTTCAGAAGGAGCAGGCGTCCTGCTGGCTGACTTACACCAATGAAAAGACCCATGAGATCATCCGCGCAAATCTGGACCGGTCTCCATTATTTTCCGGTTCCATAAAAGGTACCGGACCAAGATATTGTCCGTCCATCGAGGACAAGGTGGTGAAATTCCCAGATAAAGAACGTCATCAGGTATTTATTGAACCAGAGGGACTTTACACCAATGAGATGTATCTGGGCGGTATGTCCAGTTCTCTGCCGGAGGATGTCCAGTATGCCATGTACCGGACAGTTCCAGGTCTTGAGAACGTGCGGATCGTGAGAAATGCGTATGCCATTGAGTATGACTGCATTAATTCCAGACAGTTGAAGGCAACGCTGGAGTTTAAGGCGATTTCCGGTCTGTTTAGTGGCGGGCAGTTTAACGGAAGCTCCGGTTATGAGGAGGCAGCTGTCCAGGGATTTATGGCAGGTGTCAATGCGGCCATGAAGGTGCTGGGAAGAGAGCCGTTTGTGCTGGATCGTTCCCAGGCATATATTGGCGTGCTGATCGATGATCTGGTGACCAAGGAGAATCATGAGCCGTACCGGATGATGACCTCCAGGGCGGAGTACCGTCTGTTATTGAGACAGGATAATGCAGATCTGCGCCTGCGTGCCATCGGCCATGAGATTGGTCTGGTAAGCGATGCGGAGTATGAGAAGGTACTGAAGAAAGAGCGGGATATCGAGGAAGAGATTGAGCGTTTGGAGCATACCAATGTAGGTTCTACGGAAGAGGTCCAGACATTTCTGGAGAGTCATGGCAGCACACCATTAAAGAGTGGTGCCAGTCTGGCGGAACTGATCAAGAGACCAGAGCTAGATTATTTTATGTTAACCAAATTAGATAAGAATCGTCCGGAGCTTCCAGAAGATACTCAGGAACAGGTTAACATAAATCTAAAATATGAGGGCTATATCCGTCGCCAGAAGCAGCAGGTGGCCCAGTTTAAGAAGCTGGAGAAGAGAAAACTGGATGTGAATTTTGATTATTCAGAGGTCAAAGGACTGAGAAAAGAGGCGATCCAGAAGCTGAATCTGTTTAAACCAATGTCCATTGGACAGGCGTCCAGAATCTCTGGCGTGTCTCCGGCAGATATTTCGGTGCTGCTGGTTTATTTGGAGCAGATAAGATATCATCATGAGCATGAATAATCAGGCGTGTGCGCCGGAAGGGAAAATTTGATGGAGAAACAGTTTGCACAGTGGATGGAAGAAGAGTGCAGCCAGATCGGCGTGACGCTGAGTGAAAAGCAGATGGAACAGTTCTTTCAATATTATGAGATGCTGATCCAGTGGAATGAAGTGATGAATCTGACTGCCATCACAGAGATGGATCAGGTAGTGACGAAGCATTTCGTGGACAGTATGTCTCTGGTGAAGGCGGTTTCAGAGCTTGGAAGTAAAGAAATCCGGATCATGGATTTGGGAACAGGAGCCGGTTTTCCGGGAATTCCATTAAAAATCGCATTTCCAAATCTAAAATTGACGCTGTTAGATTCTTTGAATAAAAGGGTAAAGTTTTTAAATGAAGTGATCGGCACCCTGGGACTGGAGAAGATCGAGGCGGTTCACGGAAGGGCTGAGGACTTTGGAAGAAATCCGAAGTACCGTGGTCAGTTTGATCTGTGCGTATCCAGAGCAGTGGCCAATCTGGCAACACTATCAGAGTATTGTATGCCGTTCGTAAAAGTAGGAGGCGCATTTATTCCTTATAAGTCAGGAAAGGTGGAAGAGGAGCTGAATCAGGCCAGGGGTGCTGTGAAGCTGCTGGGTGGCAAGATTGAGAATACAGTGTCTTTTGAGCTTCCGAAGACAGAGGGAGAGCGGACGCTGGTGGTGATCCGGAAGGTTGAGGCTACGGCGAAGAAGTATCCAAGGAAGGCAGGTATGCCTGGAAAAGAACCGTTAAAGTAAGGAGTAAAACACGTGGCTGTCAGGTTGTGGACAGACATATGAAGCAGGAGTGGCGCAGTACGAGGCTTGATGGATGAAAGATGATAACAAAAAAGGAGAATGTTTCACGTGAAACATTCTCCTTTTTTGTGTGCGCCCGGCGGCGCCCGTTTGCGCACCCCTTTTTTAACTGTTCATGTTCAGCATCGTCTGGGTAAGTGTAAAGAGGTTAAAAACCGAAGTACATCTGGATCGTGTGGAGAAGCTGAGCAGGCTTTTCCAATTGAGGGAGAAACTTGGTCTTAGGGATCAGGGTGTACTCGATAGCCGGGTTGTGGAGGGTATATTCTTTCAAAATATCAGATTCCTGGTCAAAATCTTCTCCACCTACTAAGTAAATACTGTTGTCGATCCGTTTCAGGGCATTTGTGATGTTGCAGTTGGTGTAACCGCAGTGAACGCTGGCATAGATGGATTTGGCGGAGGCACCTAAGTGGGCAGCCTCATGGTATGCAGTGAGATCGGTATCCTTTACTGCAAATGGGTTGCTAAAATATCTGCGGCGGAAACGTTCCAGCAGAAAATGACGGCTGAAGGCGATATTATGGATCAGTGTGCCGATCACCGGGAAATCCAGGAAGGACTTATAGATCTTTGCGTATTTTCCTGGAAGATGGCTGCAGGCAGAAATGCTCTGTGGATTGATCAGCAGCAGGCGGTTAAATAGTTCCGGGTTATGGTCGCAGGCCATGATCACAAAAGTCCCGGAGTTACCGGTGGTGATCACATCAGTCCGGTGTCCGATCTCAGATTTGACAAAGTCAGAAATCAACTGGACAAACAGATAGTTGGTGTAGGTCAGATCTGGCTTCTCGGAGCGTCCGCAGCCAAGAAGGTCGATGGTATAAACGGTAAAGTGAGCGGAGAGGGCAGAGCTTATATGGGACCATTGATAACCGCTGGAAGCCGGAGAAATATCATGGATCAGAAGCAGTGGATGTCCGCTTCCACACTTGGTATAATGAATATCTCCCAGTCTCCAGTGATAGCAGAGAGACTCCGGTTCGTCCAGCACGTGTCTTGCTGTGGCGGATAGTTTGAGACACTGATTGATCAAGGCGATGGATGCGATCGCACTGGCGGATAAGAGGGTAGTAGTGATAAGTTTATTTTTTGTTGTCATGAAATTCCTCCTATTAAAATAGAAAACAGAGTAACTGCTCTGTAAGTGCGCAGACCTACGGAACAGTTACAATTGGATAAGCTTATTATAATACATTGGTATGATTAAGGCAACGATAAAGCCATTTAAATGTTTCACGTGAAACAAAAATTTGGTGTTTTTATAAAAGACCATAGGAAAAGATAAAAAAATGTGTTATACTAAGTTTTTGAGAGTGCTATGTGCCAGTGACACATGTTTAGCACTAACCGAAGCAGAAGTGGAGATGCGGGAGCACGCAGTGCAGAGCAATCCGGTATCAGAGAGGTCAAAAGCTTTTGACCCTAACATCAATTTTAATATTTATCTCAGTCGAGAAGACTCCCACCTCTTCAGGTGGTGAGTAATAACAAATGATTCTCAGTGGGAGGTGGGTCTCCGACTGAGATAAACGCTCCGCGAGGATGCGCAGTGATTCTGTAAAGAATATGTCAGCTTACGCTGACCAGAATCACGCGCCAAGTCTCACGGACGTTCGACTTGAAGAAAACGAAAAACATATGAGAAAACGCTGATTTGCGTAAAACAATTCGGGAACATGGAAATAGAAAGGACTAGTTATGGGAAGAATAATAGCGATTGCAAATCAGAAGGGCGGAGTAGGTAAGACAACAACTGCCATCAATTTGTCCGCATGTCTGGCTGAGGCAGGACAGAAAGTTCTACTGGTAGATTTTGACCCACAGGGCAATGCGACCAGCGGAGTGGGACTTGATAAGAATGCTCCTGGTGATACCGTTTATGAACTAATGGTAGGCGAGTGCCAGATGGAGGATTGTCTTGCAAAAGATGTACAGGAAAATCTGGATCTTCTTCCGTCTAATGTAGATCTGGCTGGAGCAGAAATCGAATTGCTGGATTTTGAGAATAAAGAGTCGTTATTAAAACAGCATTTAGAAGAAATTGAAGACAATTATGATTACGTTCTGATTGATTGTCCGCCTTCTTTAAATTTACTGACGATCAATGCATTGACTGCAGCACAGACCGTATTGATCCCCATCCAGTGTGAATATTATGCATTGGAGGGATTGAATCAGGTATTAAAAACGGTCAGTCTGGTGAAAAAGAAATTAAATCCGCAGCTTGAGACAGAAGGCGTCGTATTTACCATGTATGATGCCAGGACAAATCTTTCCCTTCAGGTTGTAGAGAGCGTAAAAAGCAATTTAAATCAAAATATTTATAAGACAATTATTCCGAGAAATGTCCGTCTGGCAGAGGCACCGAGCCATGGAATGCCGATTAACCTGTATGATTCCAGATCGACAGGTGCAGAGAGTTATCGTCTGTTGGCAGCGGAAGTAATGAGCAGGGGAGAGGAAATCTGATGGCAAGGAAAACAGGATTAGGAAGAGGATTGGGTGCAATATTTGGCACTGACGTAGTGGAGAGCGTAGAGGAAAGTCTGCATCAGCCGGAAAAAAAAGAAGAAAATCATGTTTCACGTGAAACATCCGGACGTAAAACGGTACATACAGCCGGGCAGACTGTTCATAAGAAGCATGAAAATGCCGGAAATGCGTTATCAACTGGACAGGCAGTAAACACTGCGAAAACGGAAAAAAAAATGACTACAGCAGATAAGAAAGCGGCAGAACAGGAAGAAAGCGGAAAAGAATTTATGATGAAGCTTTCTTTGATCGAGCCTAATGAGGAGCAGCCTCGTAAAGACTTCAATGAGGAACTGATCGGCGAACTGGCAGATTCTATTAAGAAATATGGAGTGCTGCAGCCGCTTCTGGTACAGAAAAAAGGCGAGCATTATGAGATCATTGCCGGTGAACGGCGCTGGCGTGCAGCAAAAGTGGCTGGTTTAAAGGAAGTTCCGGTGGTGATCCGGGAATACAGCAAGCAGCAGGCCATGGAAATCGCCCTGATTGAAAATGTGCAGAGAGCAGATTTAAATCCGATCGAGGAGGCGATCGCTTATCAGCAGTTGATGGATGAGTTTGATCTGACCCAGGAAGAAATTGCAGAGCGGGTATCGAAGAGTCGTGTGACCGTAACCAATAGCATCCGTCTGTTAAAGCTGGATCGCCGGGTTCAGGAGATGCTGATCCAGGGACAGTTGACCAGTGGACATGCAAGAGCTCTTCTTGGTCTGGAGGACGGAGAACAACAGTATCAGGTGGCATTGAAGATAGTTGGCGAACATCTGAGTGTCCGTGAAGTCGAAAAACTGGTCAAAGCGTTTACGAAACCAAAAAAACCAGAAAAAGAAAAGGAAGAGAAACGCGATCTGAGTTTCATTTTTCATGATCTGGAAGAACGTATGAAACAGGTAATGGGAACGAAGGTTGTCATTAATAAACGGGATAAGAATAAAGGAAAGGTAGAAATCGAATATTATTCTGAGGCGGAACTGGAGCGGATTGTGGAATTGATTGAATCCATTCGTCAGTAAAACCATATCGCTGTAAAAATGTGAAACAGTCATTGAACTGATGTAATGTCTGCGGGGGAAAGACAATATTGATGAGGAGATAAAATGAATAGTATGTTAAACAACTGGCCGATCGATCCGGCTGTCGTTATTATCGCATTGGGAGTCATCACTTTGCTTCTGCTGATCATGACGGTAATCTGCATTATGCAGACCAGCCGTTTATACCGCAGATATGATTATTTTATGCGGGGAAAAGACGCAGAATCCATGGAAGAGATTATTCTGAATTTGTCCGATGAAATTAAAGAATTAAAATCCCAGGATCGCGCAAACAAAGATGTGATGCGGACATTGTCGAAAAATGTCAAAGGATCTTATCAGAAATTTGGCATGGTGAAATATAATGCATTTAAGGGAATGGGCGGAAACTTAAGCTTTGCATTTGCCATGCTGGATCAGAACAACACTGGTTTTATTTTAAATTCTGTCCATAGCAGAGAGGGCTGTTATCTCTATATTAAAGATATTGAAAAGGGAGAAACAGAAACACTCCTTGGAAGCGAGGAAAAAGAAGCGCTGGAGCGGGCATTAGGATATTAAGCCTGCCCCAACGCTTTCTTTTATTAAAAAATGCAGACATGCGATAAAAAGACGAGCGAATAAAACCTTATAAAAGAAAGTAAAAATCTAACAATATTAATTTTTAAATGAAAAATGGGCATAAAACCTTATAAAACAAAATAGTTCCATATAATTATTTGTTGACGTTAACACGTTAACTTGCTATAATTAAGAGCGAAATTAACAATCCAAAGTTTTGAAGCGGATATAATCGAAAAATGAGGAGGAAGTTCAACATGTCATATGTAGATGAGATTTACGCAAAAGTAGTGGAACAGAACCCAGGTGAGGCAGAGTTCCATCAGGCTGTAAAAGAAGTATTAGATTCTCTTAGACTGGTTATTGATGCAAATGAGGAGAAATACAGAAGTGTTTCTTTATTAGAGAGACTGGTAGAGCCAGAGAGAATCATTTCCTTCCGTGTTCCGTGGGTAGATGATAAGGGTAACGTTCAGGTAAATAAAGGATATCGTGTACAGTTCAACAGTGCGATCGGACCTTACAAGGGTGGTTTAAGACTTCATCCATCTGTAAACCAGGGTATTTTAAAATTCTTAGGCTTTGAGCAGGTATTCAAAAACTCCTTAACCGGTCTGCCAATCGGCGGTGGTAAAGGTGGTTCCAACTTTGATCCAAAAGGCAAATCAGACCGTGAGGTTATGGCATTCTGCCAGAGCTTTATGACAGAGCTTCACAAATATATCGGCGCTGATCAGGATGTTCCTGCAGGTGATATCGGTGTAGGCGGAAGAGAGATCGGTTTTCTGTATGGTCAGTATAAGAGACTGACTGGTCTGTATGAGGGCGTTTTAACTGGTAAAGGCCTGACTTATGGTGGTTCTTTAGCACGTACCCAGGCAACTGGATATGGCCTGATCTATATCCTGGATGAGATGTTAAAGCACAACAATAAAGAGCTGGCTGGCAAAACCGTTCTGATCTCCGGTTCCGGTAACGTTGCAATCTATGCAACAGAAAAAGCTCAGCAGTTAGGCGCGAAGGTTGTTGCTATGAGCGACTCTAATGGTTATGTATATGATAAAGATGGAATCAAACTGGATGTTGTAAAACAGATCAAAGAGGTTCGCCGTGGCAGAATCAAAGAGTATGTGGCTGAGGTTCCAACTGCTGTTTATACAGAGGGCAAGGGAATCTGGACTGTTCCATGTGATATTGCTCTTCCATGTGCAACTCAGAACGAGTTAAACTTAGAGGATGCAAAGGCTCTGAAAGCAAATGGCTGCTTCTGCGTAGCAGAGGGCGCTAACATGCCATCCACCAGAGAAGCAACTGATTTCTTCTTAGAGAACGGTATGCTGTTTATGCCAGGCAAAGCTGCAAATGCAGGCGGTGTAGCAACATCTGCACTGGAGATGAGTCAGAACAGCCAGAGACTTTCCTGGACATTTGAGGAAGTTGATGCAAAACTGAAAGATATTATGGTTAATATCTACGCAAAGGTATCCGATGCAGCAGAGCGTTATGGTGTTGCTGGCAACTATGTGGCTGGCGCAAATATCGCCGGTTTCGAGAAAGTTGCAGAGGCTATGATCGCTCAGGGTATTGTATAAGATGTTTCACGTGAAACATTAGAAAAGGACATAACTGTTTAGTAGGTCTGCGCACTTGCTGCGCTGACCGTAAGAAAACATAGGCTAGAAGGCAAAAATCCCATCGGCGTAGCCGATTTAAAATGGATTTTTGTTTGTAACTATGAAGGTACTGAATAGTTACGAAAAGACTGCAGATTGCGGATTGCATTGTCCGGAAGAATCAGTTATAATAAGAAAACGAGAATGGGGCGGAGAAAATTCTTCGCTCCATTTGTTATAACAATAAGGAAAATGACAGTTGTGCTTGCACGAACTGGCATTTGTTGAACGCGAATCAGAACGGAATGCAGGAGAGTATTTCGTTTCTGTTATAGCGGCAATCTTGAAACAGAGAAGGTGAGTTTATGCATAAGTTTTTGCGGACAGTTGGATTTAGCAATTACAAGAAGAAACATGATATAGAAAAGCTATTACAGGATCTGATCGATCAGGTAGATCCATCGCAGATCCATAAAATACAGATTGATGAAGAAACGAATCTCTGCCAGGTTCGTGCAGAGATGGCTCCTGATATGGGGCTGGATATCTATGGGGAAATGGATGAGTTTGGTGTTGTGCGGCCAGAGTATTATGTGCCATATATGCTGAGCCATGACAGCTCCTCCACAGCAGACTGTTCCATTCAAAGACATACAGACAGGGAGACTTTTGCCGGTTTATTGGATGAAAACCGAGTAGGAATTTCCTTAATCTTTTACATGGAAAACGCTATGGAATACCGGGAAAAACGGATGAATAAGGAAAATCTGGACGTTGATCATGTGAATCTGATGGGACTTTCCAGTGGAGGTAAAATTCTGCTGCCGATCAAAAAGACGGCAAAGCAGGTGCAGATGGCGAAAGTGGCATTAAAAGAGCGTGTAGATTTAATTGAGGCTGCAAAAAACGGCGATGAAGACGCCATGGAGACTTTGACCGTAGATGACATTGATATGTATTCCCAGATCACCAGAAGAGTCCAGAAAGAGGACATTTATTCTATCGTAGATTCCAGTTTTATGCCGTGTGGGATTGAATGCGACCAGTATGCTGTGATTGGGGATATTTTGAGTGTAGAAAAAAAGATCAATTCTTTTACGAAAGAGGAAGTATATGATCTGAAGCTGGAATGCAATGATGTGATTTTCCATGTAGGCGTTAACGGGAAAGATCTGATCGGAGTACCAGAACCAGGACGGCGTTTCAAAGGGAAAATCTGGATGATGGGGACTGTAAAATTTACCGAAAAATTTAAATCTGAACATAAGCCAACCCTTGACGAAATGTTATAAATTTCATATAATAGATATGTTATGAATCGATTTCATTATTTCCGTAGCTTAGTTTTGCAGGATAGATTCATAAAGTTGGCCGCCGTGACCGAAAGGGCTGAAAAAGCCAGGAAATACGGCATTTGTTCCCATAGTTAAATGGATATAACAAGCGCCTCCTAAGAGAAAGCCGAGGCATTCCCCAAAGGGAAAAATGA
>PVML01016447.1_pt1 | contig 26508 bp, 28 predicted proteins | sample 1853371 | NCBI WGS metagenome assembly PVML01 (sample SAMN08533508, study PRJNA380276) | Human gut metagenome, whole genome shotgun sequencing project. | isolation source: participant 1, chromium library | host: Homo sapiens | collected 2017 | reverse complement strand
CCTGGTACAGATCGTTGAAATAGTTGTTGTCATAGGTGTAGCGCACCGGCAGCCGCTTGATGATAAACGCGGGCAGCTCCCGGCAGTCCCGGCCCCACTGCTTCTCCGTGTAGCCCTTCACCAGCTTCTCATAAATGTCCCGGCCCACCAGGCTGATGGCCTGCTCCTCCAGGTTCTTCGGCTCCCCGGTTACCCCAGAGCGCTGCTCGTCGATCCTGGCCTTCGCCTGCGCGGGGGTGCACACACCCCACATCTTGCTGAAGGTGTTCATATTGAAGGGCATGTTATACATTTCCCCTTTATAATTGGCCACCGGACTGTTGGTGTAGCGGTTGAACTCGGCCAGGGAGTTCACGAACTCCCACACCTTTTTGTTACTGGTGTGGAAAATATGAGCGCCGTACTTGTGCACATGGATGCCCTCCACGTCCTCGCAGTACACGTTTCCGCCGATGTGGTCCCGGCGCTCCAGCACCAGGCAGGTCTTCCCCCGCCGTTTCGCGTACCAGGCAAATACCCCCGCGTACAGTCCGCTTCCCACCAATATATAGTCGTAATGCTTCATCTGGCAATCTCCTTTCCGGATCAAAAAACCGGCGGCCGCAGCACAACTGCGGACAGCCTTTTCGCTCCCATCATTGTACTATGCGCGCCGGAAAAAGTAAATCCCCTTATTCCTGGATGATTGCCCGGATGACCGCCTGGATCACCGACTGGATCACCGCCTGAATGCACGCCGCCCCGTCCCCCATGACGCCGTGGGAAAATGCCTCCGGCCCAAAGATCCAGTCCCCGTGAACCTCACAGCATCAACAGCAGCGCCCCTGTGATGAGCACCAGGCTGATCACAATGGACAGGGAATTGATGGCGCTGGCCAGACCCACGTCCCCCTTAATCAAACCCGTGTACGCGGGGGACGACGATGCAATGGGGCTGAAGGCCAGTATCACCAGCGCCTGGCGGTACTCCAGGCCGATGGGAAGCAGAAACAGATAGGCGACCGCCAGGGCTGCGGACACCCCGTAGCGGATCGCCAGCGTCTTCACAATCCGGCCGGTCTGGCTTCTGCTGCCCGAAACTTTAAAGCCCACGCCGATCATCAGCATGGCCATAAACGAGTTGGCGCCGCCTACGATCCCGCTGAAATTCACCACGCATTCCGGCAGCCTCCAGTGCAGCAGGGACAAGATGGTCATGAACAGGTACGTGTCAAAGGGCACGGACCGCAGCATGGTCCTGACAATGTTTTGCACGGAAAATCCGCCCTTCTCCCCCTTGGCGATCACCGCCAGACTGTATGAGCCGCCCAGGCAGATAAAGGCGTTGCCGGTGTCGAACAGGCTTGTGGCCGCCACCCCCATTGGCCCCAGAAATCCCTGGGCGAAGGGCATGGTAAAATTGCCGATGTTGTAACCCGACAGGTTCAGGATATCGAACGCCCGCGAATCCCGGCTCTTATGCGCATTGAGCGCCAGCGCCAGCAGGATCAAAAACGCGCCTCCCAGAAATCCCGGCAGCGCCAGCCCCAGCATGGAGGGGTCCAGCTCAATTTTCGAAAAATTGGTCACAATCGCCGCGGGCAGCGTAATCTTTAACACGATCTTCGACAACAGGCCAAAATCACTCTCTTTAAAAAAGCCGGCCCGCCTGAGACAATATCCCATTGCAATGATTGCCACAAACGAGGCGGCTTTCATCAATATCTCCGCCATCTCTTCCTCCCCATCCCGGAGCGTTTTGCTCTGTCAGAATTGAACTGTTTCCCGGAATCTTATTTGACCCGATGGGCTAAATCATAAAAGGCGAATTTATCCGGCCTGTGCCTGGACTGGGTAAACTCAAACATCACGCCGTCCGCGTTGTAGGTCATACTGCTGACCACCGCCAGACAGTTGTAATCCCCCAATTCCAGATACATCTCGTCGATCTGACTGGCCCGCTCCACCGTCACCTTGCGTTTGGTGGTCACGATGTTTTCCCCCAGCTCCTGCTCCAGATAAGCATAGATGGACTGCTCCGCAATCTCCGGCGTCAGGTCCCGGGCCACCTCCTTCAGAAAATAGTTGTGGTCCAGAATCAGCGCTTCCCCGTCAATGTATCGCACCCGCTGGATGTAGTAGATCTCCGCCCCCACCGGAAAGGTGGTCCTGGCGCTGATCCGCTGGTCCACCGTCAGCTCCGCAAAGCACACCACCTTTGTGCGGTATTCCTTCTGATTGCGCGCAACGGCCTCCTTCAGACTCTCGATGCCGCTCAGCATAAACTCTGAAAGCTGGCCCGGCTGGTAAATAATCCGCACGCCCTTGCCGTGCAGGCTCTGGACGTATCCCTCGTCCGCCAGTCGGCCGATGGCCCGCCGCACCGTGTTGCGCGAACAGCCGTACTCCTTCACCAGCGTATTTTCCGAGGGGAGCAGCTCCTGAAAGCCGTACTCCTGCTGTTCGATCCGTGCTCTGAGCTCGGCGTATATCTGATCATATTTTGTCTTGGCCATGTTTTTTGTCTCCCAACTTGTTTATACAACCAATCCTATCATATTTCTTATTCTATGGCAAGTCCGGGGTGTAAGAAGAGGGGGCGGTAATAAGGGGCACGGGTGGGCTACTGCAGTAAAAGCCCCCCGAGGGCCCACAACACGCCCAAATGGACCGGGTAAAACCAGTAGTAGAACAGCTTGTGGCGGATCGTTCCTCGGCGGCCATTGTACAGGCAGATCAGCAGTCCGGCCGCCGCCACCCCGATCAAGACTTCAGGCGGCATGGTCATGAGACCGAACAGCAGCACCGTCAGAAACAGTAGCGCCCGGCTGTCCCGCGCCAGATACAGGACCAGAATCAACACCGTGCCCGCCCAGCCGTAATCCACCCGCAAAAAATGTCCAACCGCTCCCGCCGTCAGCATCACCGCTCCCCAGGCAAACCAACGGACCTCCCCGGCGAACCGTTCCGCCCTGCGCATAAACTGCAGCCCCGCCAGACCGATGGCCAGGGTCCAGTAGATATTCTGGACCTCAGGCTCAAACAGCGTCCCCATGACGGCTACGTCAAAGGGAATCTCCGAGATCAGCGCGAACAGGATCAGATTCCTCAGATAGGCCCCGTAATGCCTGGTGTGCAGAAAGCCCTGAACCAGCAGGAAGCAGTACACCGGAAAGGCAATCCGGCCGAGGATCCGCAGCCCCAGTATCACCCGCAGCAGAAGTCCGTAAACGGCCGGGTCCACGTGCAGGGCCGCCCAGGCGTGATCCATCTGATACAGCAGCCCGTTTTCCAGAAATACCACCGCAAAATGGTCCGCAAGCATGGAAATGACTGCAAGACGCTTAAGCGCCGCTCCGCTAAGCCCTCTCCCTGTCCATTTCCCGGCTTTGACCGGCACCGCTCTCTCCATCGCTTCCCAGCTCCCTTCCTGTCCCTCATCTGTACTTCAGTTTAATACCTGAGGCGCCATCCGTCAATCCACAGACATCCGGCCGTTCCACACAATGCCTGGCCCGCACGCTGTGTCCCACCATCCTACCATCCGTTTTTACACACACGAAAACAGGTATCGATTCCGATTTCTCTTCCTCGATACCTGTTTCCGCTTCTGTTCTTACTCTGTTCATCCGGTTTTCCATTTACAGATATTGTCTGATTGATTTTCACCTTTTTGTGATCAAATTTCGTCTTTATAATACTTTCTCGTCATATTATAAATCCGTTTCCGTTCCTTGACCATTACTTCGGTTTTTGAAAATGAATGAGTGCAATTCTGGATTTGGTTTCCTGTTATGAACATTTCCTTGAACAGATTTCCTATGCTTTGTTTTTATTATAATTCTTCAATTATAATAAAAACGAAAGTCCTCTTTTGTACCTCCTTCTTTTATATTTCACTTCTTTTGTTAGTTATAGTATAGGGGTTATCGCGCATTTTGTCAATACTTTTCTTTTACAAAATCAATATTTTTAGTTTTATAATCAAAATATTATGAATATTCTGATTATTTGTGTGCAGCTTCATACCTGCTCAACGCCTCAAAAATCAGTTGTCCCACCACGGCGCCCCCGTCGGGATTTCCCAGGCATTTCTCGCCGTAGTACGCCGCCCGCCCGTGGACCGGCTTCATCTGCTTTGTGGCTTCAGCACCCGCGGCGGCCGCTTTGGCCGCCGCTTCCAGGGGACAGGTTTCCATTCCCAGCGCCCCGGCGTAGGCTTCCACCGCCGGACACAGCGAATCCAGGATCGTCCGCTCCCCCGGTTTGGAACCGGCTTTCTCCATAATCTTGTCCACACCGGCCCTCAGAGCGACGGCGATCTGCTCCCCTCCGGCTTCCCGGGTTCCCTTCAGAGCTTTCGCCATGCCGGTCAGACCAAAGGAGAGAATCGTTCCCAAACTGGACGGAGCGGCCTCGTTGAACGCGTTTCCCGCCTTCATGAGCAATTTCCCCAAGTCCTTCTCCTCGGAAATCTCCAGCAGCATATCCACGGCCTTAAACCCCTCGCTCATGGAAATCCCCAGGTCCCCGTCCCCATTGAGCTGGTCCAGCCTGGTCAGATACTCCTTGTTTTTCTCGATTTTGCCGGCGACCGCGCCCATCGCGCCCGCCAATCCCTGTGCATCCATCATCCGGCCCTCCTGTCCGTATTTACTTATTATAGTTGGTGTAGAACGGCGAACGCGCCGTCTGGCTGAGCAACCCCTTCAGCTCCTCGTCCAGCTTCATAATCGTGAGAGACAGTCCGGCCATCTCCATGGAGGTGGCATACTCGCCGATGTGCGGCATAAAGATCCTGATCCCCATCTGCGTCAGCAGGGCATGGACCCGGCGGTATACGATCAGCTGCTCCTCCAGCGGCGTGGCCCCCAGCCCGTTAACCATCACCGAAACCTCATCCCCGCTTTCCAAGGGCATATCCTCCGTAATTTTCTGAACCAGTGTCTCCGCCACCTGATCCGCGGTCATCATTTTGCGGACCTCCAGGCCGGGCTCCCCATGGATTCCCATGCCAATCTCGATCTCGTCCTCCGCAATGGAGAAGGTCGGCTCTCCCACCTGTGGAACGGTACAGGAGGACAGGGCCACGCCCATGGTGCGGATATTTTCCAGCGCGTGCCGGGCCGCGGCCGCCACCTCCTCCAGCGTGCCGCCGTTCTCTGCGGCAGCGCCCGCCGCCTTGAAAGCGTACACCATGCCTGCCACGCCCCTTCTCCGGTCCTTCTCACAGGCAGGTGCGCTGGCCACGTCGTCCTTCACCAGCACCATCTCCGTGCGGATATCGTCTTCCATGTCCACGGTCTCGCAGGCCAGCTCAAAATTCATCCGGTCCCCGCCGTAATTCCCGAACAGCACCAACACGCCGTTTCCCCGGTCACAGGCCCGGATCATATCTGCCATCTTAGCGGCCGACGGGGACGCGAACACATTACCCACCGTGCACCCGTCCAGCAGCCCCTGCCCCACATACCCCAGAAACACCGGCAGATGGCCGGAACCCCCGGCCGTCACGATCCCCACCTTGCCCGGGCGCGTCTCGTAATTGCTGAGCAGGATGCGGTAGTCGCCGTTCAGCAGTTTGACCTTGTCGCCGTAGGCGGCGATGATGCCTTCCATGGTTTCTTTGACGAAATGTTCCGGTTGGTTCATCAGCTTTTTCATAAATGAATTCTCCTCCTATTTTCCATATACAATTTGCGACGTCCTGTATAACAGGTCGTCCAGCCCGTCCGCCGTGCAGATCTTCCCGTCGATCAGATACTGGTACAGATTCCCGTAAGAATCCAGGTTCAACAGAGTCGGAACGTCGCTGCCCCACAAAAGCCGTCCGGTCCCCGCCAGCTTCACCGCCTCCGCCACGTACCGCAGGCTGACCGGGTAAGGATAGGTCTCATGGATATTCCAGGGGACCGCTGTGAGGTCAAACCAGATATTCTCCCGGGCGGTCAAACGCTTCATATCCTGGCGCCATGCCTCGAAGTCCGCGCCGTTCGGGGCCATCAGATGGCAGAGTGTGAACTTTACCTCCGGATGGCGTCCAGCCGCCCGAACCAGCCCCTCCACTTGAAAGCTCTTCATCCCGCGGGAGCCAATGTCGAACACGATGGTCACACCATGCCGTTCCGCCTCTGCGTAAACGCGCTCAAACTCTTCCCCGTCGATCTTCAAATCCGGGTGCAGCCCCGTCATACCCGCCCCGGTGCTCAGCTCGAACTTCAGAATCCGGTATCCATAGTGGTAAATCAGGCGGTTCAATACCAGTTCTGCCTGGTCGATACAGGGATCAAAGCTGCCGGATCCCTTAAACCTATCCGGGTATTTGGCAACGCACTCATAGATGTAGTCGTTCTGAATGCCGTACAGCAGCCCATGAAGCAGCACCGCCCGGTCAATGTGCGCCTGTTCCATCTGCTCCAGCAGCTGTTCCGCCGAAAAACCCACGCCTCCAATCTCTCCGGGGATCACCTGCATCTCCTCCCCGTCCAGAAACCGCACCCGGCCGTCCCCGATGGGGCGGACTTCCCCTCTGGCGCCCATACCGGACAGGTGCTCGATAACATGCGCATGGCTGTCAATTATCATTGCAATTCCCCCTTCAAACCGCGCCAGCGGCCTTTTTTTCCACTTTCTGGGACTTCATAAACCGGATGGAGTAGTTGTTAAATGCAACCGCCGCCAATATAATTACTCCTTTTACCACCGGATGCCATGTCCCGGGCACGCTGAGCAGATTCAGCCCGTTGTTAATCAGCCCGATTAGCACCACTCCGAACACAGTGCCGGGGATGGTTCCCACGCCCCCGCTCATGCTGGCTCCTCCGATCACAATAGCCGCGATCACATCCAGCTCATACCCGCTGGCAGTGGAAGCGCTGGCCTGCTGGTTCAGCGCGCTCAGGATGATTCCTCCGAACGCGGCGGCGATCCCGCTGAGCACATAGGCAAAGACGACCACCCGCTTCACATTGATATCGGAAACCCGGGCCGCTCTGGCATTTCCGCCCACCGCGTAACATTTCCGCCCCAGGACCATGTAGTTCAGGATAAAAAATGCGATTAAAAACGAGAGCAGAAAACAGAAAATGGGGATCGGGATATCTGCAATTTTTCCGCTTCCCAGAAAAATGTAAGCCTTGGATTCCATAATGCTGATCGTCTTACCTTTGCTGATCATCTGCGCAATGCCTGTGATGATGCTGCCCGTAGCCAGAGTGGTGATAAATTCCGGGACATGAAACTGAATCACCAAAAGGCCGTTGACGATCCCCACCGCCGCTCCCACGCAGCAGGCAGCCGCTATGGCGGCGGGAATCGGGGTTCCCCCTTTGATCAGCAGCGCGGCCGTGATGCCGGACAACGCCGCGGTCTGCCCCACAGACAGGTCGATCCGGCCCACCAGAATTACAAAGGTAGCGCCCATGGAGATAATCCCTACAATGGACACGGCCCAGAGAATGTTGAGGAAATTGTTGGAAGAGAAAAACTTGGGCGTGGCCAGCGTCAGCCCCAGAACCACCGCCAGAAGAATGATCGCATACCGAAACCGGTACAATGCCAGCTTTACGTTATCGTTCATCGCGTTTCCTCCTCTGCCAGACCAGACGCAATGGTCAAAATCTGCTCCTCATTCACACTGCCTCCGGGCAGCTCCCGGATGATTCGCCCGCCACGCAGTACCAAAATCCGGTTGCTCAGCTTCAACAACTCGTTTAAATCCGAGGACACCAGCAGTACGGCGGACCCCGTCTGCACCAGCTGATGGATCAGATGATAGATTTCATCCTTTGCGCCAACGTCGACTCCCGCCGTAGGTTCGTCCACCATCAGCAGCGTCAGCTGCCGCTCCAGCCATTTCCCCAACACCACCTTCTGCTGGTTGCCGCCGGAGAGGTTGATCACCAGCTGCTCAGGCCGGGCCGGCTTGATATTGAAGGTTTTCACCGCCTGATCCGCCACCTGTTTTTCCTTGTCCGCATCGGTAAAAAGGCGTTTTCGGCTGATCCAGTCAAAATTGCAGGAAATAATGTTCTGTCTGATGGACATCAGAGGGACAAACCCCTCCTGCCCCCGGTCCTCCGGGACGTAGCCGATGCCGTTTTCCACCGCTTCACCGATGGAGCGCAGGCTCAACTTCCTACCGCGGATCCTCACCGTACCCGAAGCCGTCCGGTCCGCGCCAAAAACAGCCCGGACGATCTCCGTCCTGCCGGATCCGATCAGGCCGCTGAGTCCCAGAATCTCGCCCGGATAGACCTGAAAGCTCACATCCTGGATCACGCCGGGAATCCGCAGGTGTTCCACCTCCAGAATCGGGGTTTTCCCCTCATTTTCTGAAGGCTTTGCATAGCTCTCGTTATCCTCGATATCCTTTCCGATCATATAGCGGATAATGTCCTCCGGCGTCACCTCATCTCTGGAGTAGGTACCCACTTTGCAGCCGTCCCGCAGCACCGTGATGGTGTCGGACAGCTGGTACACCTCTTCCATGCGGTGGGAAATATAGAGGATGCTGACTCCTTTTGCAGCCAGTTCCCGGATAATCTTAAACAGATGCTGGCTCTCCGTGGTCGTCAGGGAGGCTGTGGGTTCGTCCATAATCATTAGCGTGGCGTCCACGGACAGCGCTTTTAAGATCTCCACCAGCTGCTTCTGCGCAATGCTCAGATTCTCCACCAGCTCATGGGCCGATAGGGGGAAATCATAGGAGGCAATCAGATCCTCCACCAGTCTCTGCCGTTCCTTCTTTCGGATCGCCCCAAAGGGACCGGTCCGCTCTCTTCCCAGACAGATATTTTCCGCCACGGTCAGCGTTGGGATCAGGCTCAGCTCCTGGAAAATCGTGCTGATTCCCAGCTTCGCCGCATCGCTGCGGCTGTTGATGGGCACTTCCCTGCCTTCGTAGACAATCTCGCCCGAATCCTTGGTGTAGACTCCGGTGATAATCTTGATCACCGTGGATTTTCCCGCTCCGTTTTCGCCCATCAGCGCGTGAATCTCCCCCTTTTTGACGGCAAATCCCAGATCCCGCAGCACCGGCACTCCCGAAAAGCTCTTGTATATATGTTTCACTTCCAGCAGAACGCTGTTCTGTTCCATAGAAATCCCTCCTCTAATCCGCTGTCTTCCCGCGCTCCGCCCTGCTTCCCGGCTGCCGTTTTGAATAGTTTGCGTAGAAAATATCAAACAGGACGGCCGCCAGAATAATTCCGCCTTTGATCACGGGCTGATAGTAAGTGGAGATCCCGATCTGCACGATGCCGGAATTGATCACCGCCATCAAAAGCGTGCCGATCAGCGTACCTGTCATATCGCCCCTGCCTCCCTGAAGGCTGCAGCCGCCGATCACGATGGCCGCGATCACATTAAATTCCATTCCCACGCCGATCTCCGTGGTGGCCGTCATCATTCTGGCGGCCGTCATGATCCCCGCAATCCCGCAGGCAAGTCCGGTGAAGGCAAAGGCAAAGATCTTGATCCCGGCAAAGCTGATCCCCGTAAGGCGCGCCGCCTGGGCATTGGACCCTACCGCGTATGTGTAAAGGCCCAGACGTGTATGCCGCAGGAGATAATGGGAAACCAGCGCCAGCGCGAAGAACGCGATTACGACCAGATAGATCAGACCGATCCGTCCCCCAAGAAGCTTGAAGGAGGCATTTTTAATCATGGGATTTTTTAAGGATTCCACATCCGTGGCATTGATCGCCCGGGTAAGCCCACGATATATATTCATGGTGGCCAGCGTGACGATGAAATCCGGTATGTTTAGCTTCGTAACCAGAAGGCCGTTGACACCCCCCAGGGCTAGCCCCAAAAGAGCGGTGACCGCCAGCACCGCGGCCAAAGGCGCTCCGGTAAAGCGCAGCAAATTGGAGCAAACCATGGCGCACAGCGCCATCGTGGACCCTACCGAGATGTCGATCCCCCCGGTGATAATCACAAATGTCATCCCGCAGGCGATGATCCCCACAAAGGAGGCCTCCCGCAAGATGGATGACAGGTTATTGACGGTAAAAAACAGCGGCGTTTGCACGGAGAAAACCGCGATCATCAGCAGAAGCAGAAGTATGGATGTCAGTTTCCTGGCTATATTGCGATTCATTTGCCTCACCCCTCACATTTCTCAGCCCTATAACGGTCTTTTCCGGTACCATGCAAGGGCGTGTTTTTCCCAACGGCTGCGGATTCCCCGTCGCTTCCGGGGAATCCGCATGCCTCTCTACCATCTGTCGGCAGGGAGAATCGTATCAACGTTGTCTTTTGTCACCACTACGGGCGCCATGTCCACCACACCGGTTCTGGTCACATACTCCGGGCTCAGGCCGCTGTTCATAAAGAACATTGCCAGCTGCGCGGCCGCGGCTCCCTGTTCGAAGCAGTTGGTGTAAATAGTCCCGGCCATCTGGCCGTTCTCGATCATGGTCAGAGCGTCCGACTCGCCGTCATTACCCCAGATGTACATGCCGTCCAGGCGTCCCGCCGCCTCTGCCGCCACCGCAGCTCCCTCGGCCATGGAATCGTTGATCGCACACACGCCGTCAATCTGATCGTAGGTCTGGAGGAAGTTATTCATAACAGAAACCGCCTGCTCTTTCTCCCAGTCCGCGGGCTGCGCATCCAGAATCACAATGTCCGGATACTTTTCCGCCATGGTATCGCGGAAACCGCTCTCGCGAAGCACCTGGGTGGAGGCGCCGATCACGCCCTGGATAATCACCACATTGCCCTTTCCGCCCATTTGCTCGCCCATTTTCTCCGCCACCAGCGCGCCGGATTCATAGGTCGCCATCTGAACCAGACCAGCGTGGGGTACGGTGACGTCCAGGTTGATACAGATCACCGGGATACCGGCTGCCTCCGCCTCCTGCACGGAGGAGGAGAGTCCCGCCGCGTCGGACGCCTGAAGGAAAATACAGTCATAATCCTGGTTGATCAGATCGTTCATGATACTGACCTGCTTCTCCGTAGATGCCTCGCCGTCAAAACAGGTATACTGGATCTGGGGAAAACTGGCAAACTGGCGTTTGATTCCCTCATCCCAGGCCGCAGGCACCGTGTGGCCGATGGACCAGGAGACGAATCCCACCTTAAAACTGTCCTTCTCCGGACGCGCCTTGATGGCCGCCTCCGGGGCCTCTGCCGCCGGTTCGCCGGAAGCGGCAGCCGTTGCAGCCGTCTCCTGCTTCGGGCTGTCGTCCGTAGAGATGCTGGAGCACCCGCTTATCATTCCAAGTGTCAATGCCGCGGCCAGTACCATACTCATCGCTTTTTTCATCATAATATCTCTTCTCCTTTATCGTATTTAGATTTTAAGACTTCAGCATCACTTTGCATGCAGCCGGATCATTGCACGCCACCTCAAAAGCTTTTGCCGCCTCGGATAAGTCGAACACGTGGGAGATCAGCGGATCAATGCGGATCATCCCGTTGGCCACGTTCTGGAGTGTCTTGCTGATCCACCAGGGCCGGTCCATTTTGATCCGATGCATCAGGGCCAGAGTCCGAATGTCAAAACCATCGTTGTGCCAGCGGTTAATGAACAGCGTGGCCGGCTCCAGCACCCAGCTGTACAGGCCCAGAATTCCACCGTGCTTCAGTACGTCGCTGCAGAGCTGAATCGCCGTATCGTTTCCGGCCGCCTCGATTACCACGTCGGCTCCCTGGCGGTTCGTCTCCCGCATCACCACCTCCGCAACGTCGTCCCGTTCCGGGTTGAGAACAATGTCCGCTCCCATCCGTTTTGCCAGGTCCAGCTTGCCGTCCACCACGTCCACGCAGATCACCTTCGCCGCGCCCATGCGTTTGACCACCTGGGCCATCACCTGACCGGCAAATCCTACTCCGACGATTACCACCGTGTCGCCCAGTTCCACGCCCGAGTTCATCCCAGCGTAGACCGCGCACGCCGTAGGCTCTCCCAGGGAAGCCGCCTCCATACTCATTCCCTCCGGCACCTTCACCACGCCGAAGCCGTTGTGGACCACCGGGGCGGTAAAATAGTCCGCCATGGTATTGTACCATCCGAAGGACATGACCTTGTCCCCTACCTTGAAGTCCGTCACATTCCGACCCACCTCAACGATCTCCCCGGCCGCCTCGTGCCCCATCTTCAGCGGATAGGCATGATGGGCCTCATTGTTTCCAGCCAGCTGCTCCACCAGAACCTCCCGGGGCATCATACCCTGCGAATAGTTCTTATCCGTGCCGCAGATGGAGGACATATATGTTTTCACCAGCACCTCCTTGTCTCCGGGCCTGATTTCACACTCCTCCAGCACGACTTCCCCGGGCCGCCTGGTCACAACCACTCTTGTTTTCATGTTCACCCTCCTGTAACTGTATTGTGAAGTTCGTTTCAAATCCTTCACATTATTATTCAGCAAGATCCATGCCAATCTGTTTTCCATGTAGCTGCGGCCTTTGCGGGGTGTTTTTCTCAGATTTTTCTCAAATCAACCGACAAAAAATTTGCATTATGAGAATATTTCTCACAATGCAAATTCTCACTCATTTTACAGGTGGACTGCTCTGGTTCAACCTCCGATACAACGTCGCCAAACTGATCCCCAGCTCCTTCGCCGCCCTCTTTTTCCCCTCCGTGGTATCCCCATACCGGGCCAGGGCCTGGCGGATCCGCTGCTGCTCCATTTCACGCAGGCTGATATCCTGCTGCGCCGGTTCCTGAACCCTGGGGCAGTCGTCCGTTTTATTTTCCAAAATCTGGTTTGGAAGGCAGTTTACTCCCATAACACCGGAGGGCGAGTCCGCACTCATGGAGATCATGTACTGGACCACGTTCTCCAGCTCCCGGATATTCCCCTTCCAGGTGTAGCGGCAGAGACAGTCCATGGCCTCCTGGTCGATGCCCTCCACATCCACCTCGAAAAAAGAGCGGTATTTGTTGATAAAATAGTGGACCAGCAGGGGTATGTCCCCGGGGCGTTCCCGCAGCGGCGGCAGATGGATCTCAAATATGTTCAGCCGGTAATACAGGTCCTCCCGGAATTTCCCCTCCTCCACCATCTGATCCAGATTCCGGTTGGTGGCGGAAATGATGCGGATGTTGAGAGGAATCTGCCGGTTTCCGCCCACCCGCTCCAGGCGGCGCTCCTGGAGCACCCGCAGCAGCTTGGCCTGTAAATGGAAGGGCATGTCCCCGATCTCGTCCAGGAAAATGGTCCCCGTGTTGGCCAGCTCAAATTTTCCGATCTTTCCGCCCTTCTTCGCGCCGGTAAACGCGCCCTCGTCGTACCCGAACAGCTCCGACTCCAAAAGCTCCATGGGGATCGCCGCGCAGTTTACGGTGATAAAGGGATTCCCGCAGCGGTCTGAGGCGTTGTGGATCGCCCGGGCGAACATCTCCTTGCCGGTGCCGGTCTCCCCGGTCAGCAGAATATTGGGCATGGTCTTGGCCACCTTCTGGGCGATCTCCCGCAGCCGCTTCATGCGGTCGCTCCTGCCCAGGATATGGTCAAAGGTGATCTGATTTTCCCGGAATGCCTCCCCGGCGATGCGGCTGCCAATGTTCTCGATGGTCTTGAAGTTGAGAATCTTCGCCAGGTCCTCCCGCCCGTCCGCTACTTTGTAAAATAGCGCCCCGTAGCTTCCCTCCCCGATCCGGATCTTCTCGTACACATTTACGCTTTCGTCCAATATCATGCTGTGAAACACCGGATCCGGGATCAGATCCAGGATATTCTGTCCCAAAACCTGGTCGTGGTCCATTTTAAACAGCTTCAAAGCCTTGCGGTTGATGTTGCGGATCACATTCTCCGCGTCCAACAGCACATAGCCGTCGGAAATCTGTTCCAGCACCTGGTTCAACACCTGGTTCTGGTTGTCCAGCTTGCGGAGCACCATCTGCTCCCGCCTGCGCACGTCCTCCTCCTTCAGTTTCAGGGCAATCAGCTCGCACATGCTCTGGATAAAATTCAGCAGTCCCCGGCGCTCATCCTTCACCTTCTCAATGTGTTCCTGCTCGTAACAGATCAGCCCCATCACCCCCACGATGCGGTTGTCATACACAATAGGGCAGTGAATATAGCCCATCTCCTTGCAGTTGTTCCTCTGGTTGCATTTCAGGCAGGCCGGGCTGTTGCGGTCCACCGTGGTGCTGATGGCGTACTCCCCGGACTCGATCACCCGCTTGACGATGCCCCCGTTCTGAGGAATGGGCTTGTACACCGTACCCGCCACCCGCTCCATATCCCGGTCAATGACCTGAGTGTCGATGCCGATGGCGAAGGTAATCCCCTGGGCAATTCTCTGAATAAACTCCCTGATCTCCATTAAATCAGACATCTTTATCCCCCTCCCCTAATTTTCACAAATTATGAGTATATCTCTTATAGTTTTATCATCATTTTGAGAAATTCACAACCAGGAGGGGCACATACCAGGGAATTTGGAAATAAATTCCTTTTAAGTGATAAGTGGAAAATTCCGCAATCGAATAGGGGCAGCCGAATTGGCTGCCCCATACCTTCATCAAGTTTAAATTGCGCTTAAATACTGCCATTCCTTCTTGTAATTGGGTTTCCTTCGCTGTCAAAACAATCCCGGGATGTACCAGGAAATGCGTCAATCAGCGCATTTTTAATAACCTTGTCATCTTTAAATACCATCATCCAGATGGAGAAAAATCCGGTGGATCTGGCCAGCGAAATAATCACGCCCAATTCATCCTCCCTCAACTCGCTGTCACGGGTTTTCAACCAAATCTGTCTGCTTTTCTCCGCCTGTCCCAGAGTCTCTATCCGTTTCTGCCACCGTTTATCCTTATCCCGAACGGATCGCGGCTGAAAACCCAGACCGACGCCTTCAAATAGAGCCTCCGCCCTGTCATACACTGCTTTTCCGGCACATCTGAGCTCAACTTCGTTGAGTTCAGGACAGCCCCCATTATATGTAAAGGCTAAAAACGTATTATCCTGATCCGGCCAGAGCCATTTTCCTGATTCCCCGGCTTTTATCTTCTGTGCTTTTCTGGTGTTACAGTATTTACAACCGTACAGAAGGTTTTCCCACTTCGTCTCACTTCCTCCGCTCTTTTTCCCTTCTTTATGCTCGACCTCCGGCACATGAAAAATAGGCAGTTCACAAAAAGAGCAGTACCGCCCGATCCGACTGCTCAAATATGGCTCCGCCTCCTGGTATTCGCGAATCGCTTCATATGGCGATTCTCCTTTATCAATCGGTCGCATATCATTCACCCCAGCTCTGCCATTTTTTCCAGATACATCTGCTTTAGGAAGGCGTAATACGCAGGATTGTCCCCAAAACGGGCCGTCAGCATCTCCAAACGCGCTCTCACATGTGTTAAATCCGCCCTGCTATGCGCCTGGTTGATTTGCGCAAAATACTCCTGGGCCAGCTCAAACATCTCCTGTTTTTCATCGCTGTACTGCGGATTCTCGATTCCCATAATATCTTCCGCAATATCCTCGATGCTCTGACCCGCGTACTCATCCTCTATCTCCCCATCCATGGAGATCAGCTGTCCGTCTTTTAAGGACTGGATGATAAACGGAGAATGAGTGGCGCATATGAACTGAACTTTCGGAAACAGTTCTGTCAGTATGTTTACGATTCTTCTCTGCCAGCTTGGATGCAGACTGAGGTCCAGCTCGTCGATTACAACAACGCCGGGAGTTCTCTCCAACGTGTCGTACTTTAAATACGGATTCAAAATGCACATTCTGGTCGCAATATCCGCTATAATTTTAATCACGCCGCGGTATCCGTCGCTGAGGCTTGCGAATGGAATCCATGTACCATCCTCTTCAATCAATGCCAATCCATTATAACGAGAGGAATACTCGATGGTCTGCCCCGGCTTTAGTTCATCTTTCATGCCCCATCTGATTGCGTCCATAATCAGAGTGTATGCAGGGAAATCCTCGCCTGCTTTTTCCTGCAACGATATTTCCTTCAACTTGGCAATGTAACTGAACGGCAGCTGTATCCCACGTTTTTCATCAAGACACCTGCTGTAGGCATCCGTGCGATCCGGTATCTCCATGCCTGACTGGGAATCTTTGTCCTCGTTCCACAACCTTGCCGAGCTTAAATAAAGGGTAATAGGAAGAACCAGCCGGCTGTCGCTCTCATCGCCCTGTTCCAATAAATTTTCCCATAGAACAATCTCCTTTTGCATGGGATTGCTTCCAGCAAATTTCGTGCGTCCGCCCTTTTTCTCCAATACTCTTTTATATCGATATTCACGATTGTCCATGATCAGCTTTGTGCCAATGGAACACGGATACTGGGCGATTCCCGGGCTAAGCAAAACATCACGCTGCACAGTCCACTGATTCTTCCGGCGCACATCCGACTCGGTGATACTGCGTACAAATCTGCTGGGCACATATTTTTTGTAGGCTGCAAGATAGGCGCCCAGAAGAACCGTTACCGCCTCCAATACCGCGGTTTTTCCAGACGCGTTCGAACCAATCAGAACATTCATTTGTTTGTCAAACTTTAAAGCTTTATCAGCAAACCGGCGATAATTCTTTATTGTGACTTCATCCAGATAGAATTGTTCCATGCGTATCCTCCAATCAATACAATAACACGATTATATCTTATTTTTCCCAGCAATACAACGTATCACACAATAAATTCATAATTCAGTTTACCCCATGTATAAAAAGCCGCCGCAAGCTCCGGCCATATCAGAAGCTTGCGGCGGCTAACCTTTTATCAATACATTTCCGCCTAATATAACATAATCACATTCGTCTTTCGAATCGACACCTCTACCTCCTCCCCTACTTCCAGCAGGGAGTGCTTCTCAAACATCACATCTGAATTGATGTCGATGTCATGGCAGCGCACCGTGTAGCGGACCAGGTTGCCGTGGGACAGGCTGTTGACAATGGTCCCTTTGGCGTAGTACCGGGGAGCGGGGGCGGAAGTCTCGTAGTTGAGCCGCACCACCTCCGGCCGGATCGCTACGTCCGGGGCGTCCGCATCCTCGCCGCACAGCTTTTTAAACTCCGCGGCGGTAAAAATATTGTAGCTGCCAATGAATCCCGCGGCAAACCTTGTCTTGGGTGCCGTGTACATTTCCGTGGGCGTGCCGGACTGCTCGATCCGTCCGTCATGGAACAGGTGGATCTCGTCGGACATGACCATGGCCTCGTCCTGGTCGTGGGTCACGAAAATGGTGGTCATGTTGAATTCCTTCTGGATTCTGCGGATCTCGATCTGCAAGCTGTGGCGCAGCTTGGCGTCGATGGCGCTTAACGGCTCGTCGAGAAGCAGCACCTTGGGCCCGGTCACAATGGCTCTGGCCAATGCCACGCGCTGCTGCTGGCCGCCGGAGAGCTGGGCCGGATACTGGTCGATCTTCTCCTCCAGGCCCACCACCCTCAGCATTTCCTTCACCTTGCGCTCCACCTCGTCCTTGGGGCTTTTCTGCATGTTCAGGCCGAAGGCCACGTTCTGGTACACGCTCATGTTGGGGAACAGGCTATACTGCTGGAATACCATTCCGATATTCCGGTTTCTGGGCGTCACATCCGTGATGTCCTTTCCGTCCACGTACACCTTGCCGCTGGTCACTTCCTCCAGCCCCGCCAGACAGCGAAGCAACGTGCTCTTGCCGCAGCCGGAGGGCCCCAGCAGGGTGGCCATATGCCCCCTTCTCCACCCCCATGGTGATCCCCTTTAACACTTCGTTGTTGCCGAAGCTCTTATGTACATCCTCAAACTGTATATATCCCATACGCTTCTACTCCTTTACCTTCCGGCTCCGTTTGGCCGAGTCTCTCTTCTGCAAATGCAATACCAGCAGCGTGATCAGGAAGGTGGTGATCATGATGATCACGAACACCGCGCTTGCCTTTGTGCTGGAGTGCTTCATCTCCAGGAATAAGTACACCTGCACATTTTTGAAGGATGTCCCCGCAATGTTCCGAACCAGGACATAATCTCCGAAAATGATTCCCACCGCCAAAAGGGAGGATACCGTGATGCCGGAAATAATATTGGGCACTACCACCCGGAAAAAGCCGTAAAGCTTGGTGCAGCCCAGCATCTCCGCCGCCTCCAGAAGCATTTTCATGTTGACCGCCCGCATGCTGTTGCGGATGCCCTGGTAGATGTAGGGGAGAATGATAATGCAGTAGGCCCCCGTCAGCATGATGATCCGGTTGCTGAGGAACGTGGGCGAACCTGCATACAGGGAAATGATGCTGACCGAGAGGATAACGCCCTGGATCATGTAGGGGATCATGCACAGCAGCTGGACGTATTTCTCCAGTTGCGGAAAATAAATCGTCGTGACAAACAGCGCCAGCAGAACAAAAAGCACCGTCAGCGCGATGGGGATCACGCAGATGATCAGGGTGCGCAGAAGGGACATCAGAAAGTCCTTTTCCGTCAGCAGCTGCACATAATGTATCATTTGAAAATGCTCCGGAAGCAGACTGGTCCATTTTTCAAATGCGGAGTAAACCGCGGTCACAAACAGGGGGATCAGCAGATAAATCATGACCAGCACAATAAAGACGACCGCAGCCATATTTTTCTTCTTCATCTCGCCACCCCTTTCCTGCTCCTGTTGGTGATCGCGTTATTGATTAAAATGGCGCATACCATCAGGATCATCATGATCACGGAAAGGGCGCCGCCCATTTCCTTTCTCTGGGTGACGTCGCCCACGAACATACCGGAAACATTGATGGGCAGCAGAGCGTAGTTGTTCATCAGCAGAGCGTAGGCCGTGGCGTAGGCGGCCAGGGCGTTGGCGAACAGCACGCTGACGGTTCCCAGAATACTGGGAAGCAGAATCGGAACGCCGATCTTGTACCAGAACTGGGAGGTCCTGGCTCCCATCAGGGTAGCAGCTTCCTGCCATTCATGGCGGATTCCCTCAAAGGCCGGGATCAGAAGCAGCGTAGACAGGGGAATCTGGAAATATACATAGATCAGACGCAGACCCCCGGAGGTGTAAAGGTTGTAGTTTGCAAGGGCGTCGATCCCGAAATCCTTACCGAACTGAACCATCAGGCCGGAGTTGCCCAACAGGATCATGTACGCGAATGCCAGGGGCACGCCTGCAAAGTTGGACGTCATGTTCAATACTGTTAAAAATGCATTTTTAATCTTGCTGCCACTTCCCACCTGGTGGACTGCCATTCCCCCGAAAAATGCGATGATGATACCGATGATGGATGACGTTAAGGATATCAGGATACTGTTGATGATGGCCCTCTGATACAGCGCCTTGGTAAAAATATCCTTGTAATGCTCCAGCGTGAATCCAAAGGACCCTTCGGGCATGAAGCTGTTGAAAATAATCATGATTAACGGGATCAGTTCAAAGAGGAATGTCACAACTATAAACGGCAGTAATGCCAGCAAGTATATCCTGTTTTTGTTTTTTTTCATACGATCATTCCCATTCCGTCGTTGTGCATCGACTTTCAAATCAGGGATACGGCACGATCTTTCCTAATCCCCGGTTCCGGAAGCCGGAAAGCGGAATCACTTCCCCTTCCCGGCCGTTTCATTGAATGCAATGGCCGTCTGCGGCCGGTTGTTCAGTTACTGGCTCATCAGCGGGATGATCTCTTCCTGCCAGGTCTGAGCGATCTTCTCACAAACCTCGGCGTATTTGGCGGGATCGGTCACCGGCACGGAATTCTTGGTCTGCTCCTGTGGGATGGTCTTGTCCTGGATCTCCTGAGGAACCACAAAATCCGTTCTGGTGGGGATTGCGCCCGCGATGGCTAAGTTGGTCTGTCCCTTATCGCTGAAGATATACTCTCTCGCAAGAGCCGCGGCGTAGGGATGAGGCGCGTACTTATTGATGATGGAGGCGTATCCGCTCATGATGGAACCGTCGGAGGGCACGCACACGTCAAATTTGTAGTTGGGGGTCTGATCCCGGTAGGTCAGCGCGTTGTAGCTCCAGGTCACGCCCACTTCCACTTCGCCTGCCTGAATTCTCTGTAACAGAATGTCGCCCTGATCGATCCGGCCGGCTTTTGCCATTTCTTTCCAGAACTCAAAGGCGGGTTCCAGATTGTCCATATCGCCGCCGAAGGCATAGGCCGTAGCCAGCACGTTGCCCTGTCCGGTTGCTCCGGTCACCACATCGCCGATGGTCAGCTTGTAGTCGCCCTTTCTCACATCGTCCCAGCTCTTGGGCGGGTTGGAGACCAGGTCCGTGTTGGTGATAAATGTGGTTGCACCGGTGTAGGCGATCATCCAGTGGCCGTCGGGATCCTTGGCCCAATCCGGCACGCTGTCCCAGTAGCTGGTCTTGTAGGACTGGGTAACGCCCTTCTCCTTGGCCTCGGGGCCGAACTTGTGTCCCACGTCGCCGATGTCCTTGGTGGGCGCGTTCTTCTCCGCCTCGAACATAGCGATCTCCTCGCCGGAGCTCATATCCGTGTCGTTGTGCTCGATGCCGTACTCAGCCTCGATGCCGTCCCAGGTCCCCTGCCAGTTGGCCCAGGAGCCGGGCATTCCAACGGACTCCAGCTTTCCCTCTTTCTTGGCTTCCTCGATAATCTTATCCAGGGACGCGGCGTTCAAATCCACCGCTTCCGCCTTCTTGCTTCCTCCGCAGGCTGCCAGCTGCAATGCGATTGCCGCACACAGTGAGATTCCAACTGCCTTTTTTAAGCTTTTTTTCATAGACTTCCTCTCCTTTCATTGAGCGCTTTGCGATACCGGTCCGGGCCTTCACCCGTTCTGTTTCGCAGAAGCTTGTTCCGTTTGCAGAAAATCTGCAAATTCCGCTATTCCCTCTCCGGTCACGCTGGAGACAAGAAACACCTTTTGGACCCCCGCCAGCTCCAGCAGCTCTCTGGCCCGGGCCTTTGACGCATCATCCGGCGCAAGATCGGTCTTTGTGACAACTCCCACGGCCGGCGCGCCGAACATGGACGCCTGGCCCGGTGAGAAGCTGCACTCCCCGTCCACACAGCTCTGGAGAAACACGATTAAATCCGCATCCACGGCGCTGACCGTAAGTCCCCGCATCAGCCTTCTGTTTTCCGCATATTCTCCCGGCGTGTCGATGGCCTGCCCGATGATCTCCACCGTCTGCGTCTTTTTATACACCAGCGGATCTCCCACCAGTCTCTGGCAGAGCGTGGTTTTTCCGCAGGACACGCGCCCAATCATCATTACCCGTTTCATAACTCCTCACGATCTTGTGATCTCAGTGGGCGTGAATTTCAGGGTGTGTTCCAGAACATCCAGAACCGCTTTCAGCGAAGCTTCCACGCTGGCCACGTCCCCGCAGATCACCAGGGAGCCCGAAAACCGGTCCACGAACACCAGACTGACCTCAGCCGCCTTGACGGCCACGTCCGCGCCGATGATCGCCGCCTCGCTGGGCGTAATAGTGAGAATCCCCAACGCCCCTCTGACATCCCCGACAACCCCCAGCTTTTTGTAGATATCTCCGTCCGGGTTGGCGATCAGATGAGCCATGGTCACCTGCTTGCCGGGAACAAATTCCTGTATAATCCGCTGTTTATTCTGAAATTCCATCCGGTTGCCCTCACATTAAACTCTCAAAAATGGCCCTCCTGGGATTGGGAATCACCACGCTTGACACCACGATTCCCTCCTCGGCCGCCCTGGCAAGCCCGGCCTCCACCGCTGTTTCCACAGAGGCCACCTCCCCGGTCAGCACCACAAAGGATTTGCCGCCGATTCCGGTTCCCAGGCGCACGTCCATCAGATCCACCTCGGCCGCCTTCACGGCTGCGTCCGCTCCGTATACCGCTGCGGTGATGGTAAAATACTCCATCACGCCCAGGGCGTTCACATCCACCGGCTCCACCGACATGTTGATGGCCTTTATCACCTGCGGGTGCACCCGCGGAATCACCACCGAATCCACCACAAAATGTCCGCCGGTCTGCTTTCCGGCTTCCAGAGACGACGTCACCGCCGCCACCTCCCCGGAGAAGAGCACCGTGTATTTGCCCGGGCAGCCCGCTTTCGCGTACAGCAGACGGGTATCCGCGGTCTTTAAAATCCGGTCCGCGGCTTCAATCCCCCTGGCAATGCTGTTCAGTTCCAAAAACCCTATGGCTTCCAAGGCCATCACCCCCTCGCCTCAATCACAATATAGTCCGTCACCTTTGTCACCACGCCCCCAATACCGGCGTGTATATCAGCCCCCAGCTTTCCCTCCGGGCAGCGGGCGATCAACTGGCCCTCCCGGACCCGATCCCCCTCCTGAACCACCGGCTGCGCCGGCGCTCCCATGTTCTGCCGCAGGGAAATCCGCACCATGGAAGGCGCGGCTTCCGCCAGAGTGTCAATTTCATAGTCGTAATAGTCCAGCACTCCGGACCTGGCCGCCGCCCGTTTGGTGGGCAGCTTCCGGTTTTTCCGCTCAGGGTCGGCCTCCCAAAGGGCTTCCCGCCGCTCATAGGGGATGCCGGCCTTTCGCATCTCGTCCCGAATCAGCCCGTTGATCCTGCGGGGCGTCAGCCCCATGGGACAGGCGTACTGCTCGCAGACCCCGCACTGGCAGCAGATGGCCGCCTGGCGCACCGCCGGATCGTCCAGCAGGGACGGGATATCGCCGCCCGACGCGAACCGCCGCATGATCTTATGAGGCTCCAGGGGATGCCCCAGCAGGTTTCTTGGGCAAAGCTGGGTGCAGTAGCTGCACTGGATACAGGCCGCCGAGGCCAGATTCTTCATCCGCCCCACAGGCGTCTTTGCCAGGACATTCAGATAATGGTCCTCGTCCAGCACGATGAGACCGGAAGTGGTCTTGGTCACCGCCGCCTCCCTGGCCGCCTCGTAATCCATGATCTTTCCCATCATCGGGCCGCCGTCTATGACGCAGTAGCGCTCCTTTTTGCTCCCGCCGGCCAGCCGGATACACTCTTCAAAGGGCGTTCCCACCGGCGCTCTCACAATGGAGGGGCACTTCACCTCGCCGGTTACGGTGATGTATTTCTTGGTCAGGGGAATGCCGTCCATGGCGTCGCTGATGGCGTTCATGGTAGCCAGGTTGCAGACCACCGCCCCCACGTCCAGGGGGATTCCGGCGGGCGGAACCACCCGCTCCGTCACCTCGTATACCAGAACCTGCTCGTCTCCGGCAGGATAAAAGCTGTCCAGCGGGAAGAGTTCGATGAGAGCGGTTCCGGCCGCCTGTCCGCCGCCCTCCGGGCCGTCCCCGGCGAGCGCCGCCTCCAGGGCCTTCCACTCCTGCGTGTACGCGCGTTTCAACGCGATCACACAGTGTTTTGCCCCCACCATCCGGGCCACAGCCCCTGCCGCCCGGATCACCCGCCCGGCATTATGGCGCATCAGGTAGCGGTCGGTCCGCAGAAGCGGCTCGCACTCGGCCCCGTTGATGATCAGCCACTCCACCCGGCAATCCAGTTTTTTACCGGTCGGGAACCCGGCGCCTCCCAGACCCACAACCCCGGCCCGGACAATCTGCTCCAACAATTCCATCCGGCTGCGCCCCCTTTCCGCTTACCATTTCTTTTCCCGTTTTGTCTCCACCGTGTCGATAATCCCCACGATGGCCGCATCGATGGGAAGGCTGTCGCTTCCGGCCGCCCGGCGGGCGGTGCTTCCGCTGACCACGATCACGTCCTCGCCGATTCCGGCTCCCACCAGATCCGCGGCCACCAGCTCTTCCTCCGTTACAATTCCATCCCTGCAGGCTCTCAGCACCATCAGCTTCATGCCTTCCAGCGACGATTCCTTCTTAGTCGCCCAGATATGGCCCACAACCCTGCAAATCTGCATGTCTACCAGCCTCCTCCCAAACGCCGCCCGGCGTCCTCATTACACAAATACCAGATTCCGCCCCGCGTGAAGGAATATATCCTTCGCCGACGGCGTGATCACCGTGCCCTTCCGCACCGCGATATCGCCCTCTCCGGTTTCCACCAGCTTGCGCGCCAGTGCCTCCGTGATCACACCGCTTGGCAGGTCGGCCCCGGGCGCCGCGTGTTTCTCATACTTGTCGATCACCGTGGTTCCCTGCACCAGCTTGATTCCGTAGCTCTGCAGCGTTCTCACGTAACCCTCCAGCAGCTGGTAGAAAGCCCGGCTGCCCCGCCCCGCGTGCTTGCGGTGGGTCAGGGCCACATCGTACAGAAAAATCTCCGTCCCGTGCAAAAGCCCCTCGATCACCGCGCAGGCTGCCGCATCCGAATCCCTGCCCAGGGCGATGTCCGCCAGCTCCATCCTGGTGATCCCGGTGATAAAAATTTTCTCGTAAGGGGTGATATCCCCCTTATAGGTATCCAGACTCTTCAACTGATACTGCCGTCTCACGGCCGGGGGCAGCTTATCCGCCTCACCGATCACCAGCGCGTCGGGGCAGCAGCTTTTATCTTCCGGCTCTTCCTCGTCCATTCCCAGCATTTTCATCACTTCCCTGGTAATGAACTCAACCATCTGTTCTTTGGTCAAATCCGCCATCCGCTCCCCTCCTCTCTACGGAACGATGGTGCCTCTGGAATTTTTTCCCAGGCAGCACGCGTTCGCTTCGTCAAAATCGATGTGCATGGCCAGCGCAAACCGGTCGCTGACCCGGACGATCACATGCTCAAACACGACCGTCCGCTCTCCTTCCACCCGGACCTTCACCTCCTGCCGGTCCGTCACGCCAAACCGCGCGGCGTCCTCCGGTCTCATGTGGATATGGGCTCTGGCCGCGATCACGCAGCCCTTCGCCCACAGCGCACCCTCCGGTCCGATCAGGCAAATATCTCCGGCTCCGCTTAAGTTCCCCGACAGGTTCACCGGGGCTCTGATTCCAAGCCTGCGCAGGTCGGTCAGGGACATTTCCACCTGAACTGCGCTCCGCTCGGGCCCCAGAACCGCAACCCGGCCCAGTTCCCCCTTGGCGGTCGCCAGTCTCAGCCTCTGACCGCTCAAAAATTCACCTGGCTGGGACAGCTGCCGATCGCAGGTCAGCTCCGTCCCCGCCCCAAACAGCGTCTCCACCGCTTCCCTGGTCAAATGGACGTGGTTGGCCGACGCCTCCACCGGAAAAGACAAGTCCCCGCTTCCGGTCAGATTATCCTGGTACTGCTCTACAACTCTGCGGATCACCGCCTCCAACTCCTGCCGGTTCATAGTCCGCCTCCCCGCTGCTTTGCCACCTGGCGGCAGAACAGGATATAGGCTGCGCTGCTCAGGCGGTTCATCTCCTCAATGATATCGGGACGTTCCCCTGGAAATGCCGCCACGGCCCCAAGCTCCGCCTCCCGTATCCGGGTGCGCAGGGTGTTTAACATCAGCGCCATCCTTCCCATCCGGTAGTCCGGTATGGGGTGGTCGATCCCGATCTCCTCTTTTACATGGTGCGACACATAGCGCAGCCGGTCGTGGTCGTATCCGAACAACGGCTTTTGCGCCAGCGGTTCGTCCCGCACCTCCGCGCCCAGAACGTCCCGCACATGGTCCAGGAGTTCGCCAAGGCAGCCGCACAACTCTGCATTTCCCTGCTCGCAAGCCTGCGCCTGGCACTCCAGGATATGGGCTTCCAGACTGTCCAACTGTCCTCTGAAGGCGATTCTGGGATCGGACTTTTTCACCAGCCGGTTTCCCCGCAGGTGGGTCATGTCCTCGGGCTTCTCCCGATAACCCTTTCCCGTCACCGCGTCCACATAGGTATAGGAGCCGTTTTCCCTGATCTCCGTCCGGCTCATGGACCGGCCCGGGCCCGCAGGCGCTGTTTTCAGCTCGATTCCCCGCTTTTTCAGGTATTCCCTGGCTGTGGGCGTGACTACGGTGTCCTTTGAAACGGTGTAGCTCCGGGTTCCCGCCGGGATCAGCTCCGAGCGCAGAACCGCTTCCGTCAGAATCTTCTGCACGCGCTACGCCTCCCTTCTGAAATGCAGCCTCGCCTTACCGGTCGCTGCTCTGCAGTGTGGGAAGAATAAACTCCACCTCCGGATGGGGACGCGGAATCACGTGCACGGACACCAGCTCGCCGACCTTGGCCGCCGCTGCCGCCCCTGCGTCCGTAGCCGCCTTCACGGCGCCCACGTCTCCGCGTACCATAACGGTCACCAGACCGCCGCCCACATGTACCTTGCCGATCAGCGACACGTTCGCCGCCTTAACCATGGCATCCGCCGCCTCAATCGAGCCCACCAGCCCTTTCGTCTCAACCATTCCCAATGCCAATAATGTCTCAGCCATATTCTTTATCCTCCATTACACGTTTTATTTTGTTGCCATTAACCTGGCTATTACCTGCTTTGTGATCTGCTCCACCGCCTCGCGGGTGAGTTCGCCGGTGGAAACGCTGCTGTGCCGGTCCGACCGGTTCGCGCTTACCGCGCCGCCTTGCCGGTCCGCCCAACTTCCGCCCGACGCTCCGCCTTGCCGGTCCGCCCAGCTTCCGCCCGACGCTCCGTCATACCCGGCCGCCCGGCCGTCCGGCCCGGCTCCCGCTGCCGGAGCGTTTCCGTCTCTCAGTTCCTCCAATTCCCGCACGCCCCATGCCACCCGCCGGATATTGATCAGGTTCATGGGCGTGATAACGGTCACCAGACCGCCGCCCAC
>PVML01019910.1_pt1 | contig 26775 bp, 19 predicted proteins | sample 1853371 | NCBI WGS metagenome assembly PVML01 (sample SAMN08533508, study PRJNA380276) | Human gut metagenome, whole genome shotgun sequencing project. | isolation source: participant 1, chromium library | host: Homo sapiens | collected 2017 | reverse complement strand
GGTCAAAGAACCAGAACCGATTTCCCTGAATGACCATTATTTATCAATAGATCTTGGAATTCATAATCTGATGACCTGTTATGATTCCGGAAATGGAAGGACTTTTATTTTGGGAAGGAAATATCTTTCGCTGGAAAGATACTTTCACAAAGAAATCAGCAGAGTTCAATCAATATGGTATGCACAGCAGTTGGGAAATGGCATAAAATATCCCCGATCATCGAAACATATCAAGAGAATTTATCGAAAAAAGCAGGACGCAGTAAAGGATTACCTTCATAAGGTGACCAGATGGCTTGCAGAATACTGTAGAAAAGAAGGGATAAGCTGTGTGATCATAGGAGATATCCGAAATATCCGTAAAGGAAAAGAGATAGGACACAAGGCAAACCAGAAGTTTCACGGACTGCCGTATAATAAACTTTATATCATGTTGGAATATAAACTAAAACAGTATGGAATACCATTGATAAAACAGGAAGAAAGCTATACCAGCCAGTGCAGTCCGTTTTCACCAGAAGTATCAAAAAGATATGCAGAAGCATCAAACCGAAAAGAGCGGGGCATGTATATAACGGATGGAGTAAGATATAATGCGGATGCAGCAGGAGCATTTAATATCCTGCGAAAATATCTTTCCGTATCCGGAAAACAGAAAGAACTGTCTGTAACCGGACTAAAAAATCCAGAAATAATAAAAGTAGCTGTATAGCCGAAAGGCAAGCAGTAGTGGTGTCATGGACGCACCCTGAAAAAAGGCGGTATCCCGCCAGATTTCAGATGCTCTGGTAACTTAGTTACCGAGTAGTTCACAATGGAAACATGTATAATGAGCGAAGAAAAAAGGCAAAAAAAAGAATGCGTCTGAGAGGAATCGAACCTCCGCACGCGGCTCCGGAGGCCACTGCTCTATCCACTGAGCTACAAACGCATCTCTAATATCATACTATATTTTTGCCAAAACTTCAAGAGCCAATTTGAAAAGGGGGAAAAAGATATGAAAAAGAAAAGAATAGCGGCAGCAGGACTTGCTGTTATTATGGCATTGACAGCAGCTGGCTGTCATCAGACTTCAAAAGAAGATACTGCACAGACAACAGTAAAGGAAAACAAAGAAGAAAAGGATACATCCAAAGAACAAATTGAAAAAGAAGAAACAGGAAAGGAAACAGAAAAGAAAGATCAGGAGAAAAAAGAGGAGGACGAAACTGTAAAAAATGCAGAGTCCCTGAAGACGCCGCATATGTTACATCCATATGTCCACACAGACAGCGTAAGCGGATATGTAAACAGTGCAGATGGCAGTGTCCAGATAAATTATAGCCTGAAAACAGGAGGACTGGTATTAAGCGATGAGGAAGCAGCGGTTTATCCGGAATTGGACCAGGCGCTGACTCTGGAGTATGATACATTAAAAAAGAGTACACAGGAAGATCTGAACAACCTGAAAGAATCGGCAGAGGAAATGGTGGAGTATATGCAGGGGGATAATAATATGCAGTTAATGGCTGAATATACACCGTATGTCCTTCGTGCAGATGAGAATGTGGTCAGCTACGAACAGTTTTATGATGATTATTACGGTGGAGCACATGGGTATCATTCCTATACTGGTTTTACCTTTGATACTAAAACAGGAAAAAAGCTGGATATTTATGATGTGATCACAGGTGAAGAAAGTGTAAAAGCCGGGATCATACAGGAATTAAAAAATAAGTACGCCAGTGAAGAAGGGCTGGTGGAGAATAATACTTCTGAAGAAGTTGCAGATACATTTTTTAAATATGTGGATTCTAAGGATTATTCAGGTACCGTTGCCTGGAGTCTTGGTGCGGACCGGTTGAATATTTATTATAATCCCTATACTATCGGTTCCTGGGCATTAGGCATTGTCAGCGTCAGCCTTCCTTTTGAAAAATATCCGGATGCTGTAAAAGAAGAGTATAAGATGGGGACATCAGATTACGCTGTAAAGATTGGGATTTATGCAGATTATAGTGCAGATATTTACAATAATGGCAGCTTTTCAGATGTAAGTGTCTACCCGGATGGAACAGATGATTATGCAAACAGTGCCCTTCGCATACAGATCCAGGATGAAAATGGACAGGTTACAAGCCGTGTCTTTGATGATATGTATTATTTCAGCATGGAGGCATATTATGTGAAGACTGAAAACAGGCATTTTCTTCATGTTTTCACACATTCAGAAAATGACTGGACTGCGGATAATGTGTATGAGATCACAAATGGGCAGATCCGTGATCTGGGATATGTAGAGGGAACTCCGGCACTCATACGATATGAGTATAATTATAATGAGAACAGTCTTTTTACCGACAGCGAGGATGTGGCTGCATACAATGATCCAGGTGCTCTTTACCTTGAAAAGACTATGAACGCATTCAGTACCTATTCCGGCAGCAGACATTATCATGTAGGAAGCTCTGGACTTTTAGAAAGCAGCGATCCTTATGTGGCAGGCCCGGCAGAAATAGTGGTTACAGTAAAAAAGGCACTGACTGTAAAAAAGACAGATGCCTCTGGAAGAGAAAATGGAAAAACAGAAGTGATCCCTGTGGGAACAAAACTGTATTTTTACATGACAGATAATGAAAGTTACGTGATCTTTCGTTATGATGGGGATCAGTACGGAAAGGTATCTATGTATAACAGCGACTGGCCACAGAAAATAAATGGAGAAGAACTTGAAAGTGTACTGGATGGACTCATGTTTGCAGGGTGAAATTTTACATAAAAGTTACAAAAATTCCCTATAAGGCCTTGTTTTGTTAAATATGAGTTGCATTTATGTGAAATGTATGCTAAAATCTATTCAAGCTGTCCGGGAGGCTTTCCGGCAGACAAACAATGAAATCCTATTCGCATTACACCAGAGAGCCAGGAGATTATCTCCTGGCTTTTTGGTGTAAACAACTGTCTTGTCACATGACAATAATGATTGACAAGACAAAGAAAAAGAGTTAGAATTGCGAAGATGTTAATATCTATGAAAAAATAAATCAGTCATAAGCTATGGAGGTATTATGGAAAATGTAAAAGCTTTTCTGCACCGGAAAGACATTGAAATCAGTGTGAAACGATACGGCATTGATGCCCTTGGTGCAATGGCGCAGGGACTGTTCTGTTCCCTTTTGATCGGAACGATCATCAATACACTGGGAAGTCAGCTGCATATCCCATTTTTGACCATGACTGTGGCAACAGTCAATAATATTGCTTATACAGTAGGCGGTCTGGCATCCGCTATGAGCGGCCCAGCTATGGCAGTGGCCATCGGTTATGCACTGCATTGTCCGCCTTTAGTATTGTTTTCACTGATCACAGTAGGTTTCGCTTCTAATGCACTTGGCGGTGCCGGCGGTCCTCTGGCAGTCCTTTTTGTTGCAGTTCTTGCTTCTGAGGCAGGAAAGGCAGTTTCTAAAGAAACAAAGGTAGATATCCTTGTTACCCCTCTTGTTACCATTGGTGTGGGAATTGCATTATCTGCACTTTTAGCACCAGCGCTTGGAAAGGCAGCCATGAAAGTGGGAAATGTGATCATGTGGGCAACAGAACTTCAGCCATTTTTAATGGGTATTTTAGTTTCTGTATTTGTAGGAATTGCACTTACTCTTCCTATTTCTTCAGCAGCGATCTGCGCAGCTTTGGGACTTACAGGGCTGGCAGGCGGAGCGGCAGTAGCAGGCTGCTGTGCTCAGATGGTTGGATTTGCAGTTATGTCTTTCCCGGAGAATAAATGGGGCGGCCTGGTATCACAGGGAATCGGTACATCCATGCTTCAGATGGGAAATATTGTAAAAAATCCAAAGATCTGGATCGCGCCTATTGTTACTTCTGCGATCACAGGTCCTGTTGCAACCTGCCTCTTCCATCTGGAAATGAATGGTGCTGCGGTATCATCCGGTATGGGTACCTGTGGTCTGGTTGGTCAGATCGGTGTGTATACAGGCTGGGTAAAAGATGTTTTAGAAGGAACGAAAGCTGCTATTACAGCAGGTGACTGGATGGGACTTATTCTGGTATCTGTTATCCTTCCTGCAGTGATCTGCCCGATCATCAATATGTTCTTAAAGAAGATCGGCTGGGTCAAAGAAGGAGATATGAAATTAAGCTGATGAAGGAAATAGTAAGAAAAAAATAAGAAATGAAATAAGAAATGAAAAAGCTTCTGTATTCCGGGAAAATGACTTTATTTTTGGAAATACAGGAGCTTTTTACGTATGTGTTACATTCATCTTGCCTTATTGCATTTTGGCCTCCTTTTTGTTAGAATAGAGCGGAGTAGTGTCAATAATGGAGGAAGGATAAAACATGAGACGAGATAACCATGGAAGAAAACGGTCCGGCAAAGGATTTGACGATAAAACAAAATATGTCAGATTACTGGCGATCCCTGCAGCGATCGTTATAGTTTTATTGATCGTGATCCTGGTGATGGATAAAAAAACGGGAAACAGTAAGCCTGTTTCGGACAGTACTGTATCAGATGTTTCTTCTGATATTTCTATAGAAGATGATAGCCAGAGCAGTGCGGATGATGATTCCGTTGAGCCGGATAACAATGAATATAATCAGGATTTTTCTGCGTATGAACTTCAGAAGGATGCTTATCCCCAGGTCAATGAACTGATCAGTACTTATTTCCAGGCAAAGGTAGATCAGGATGTTCAGACTCTTTACAAAGTGTTTGGTAAAGAGGAAGATGACCGTATGGATGAGAGAAAGCAGCAGTTAAAGGACGAAGCTGTTTATATTGAAGATTATCAGGATATTACCTGCTATACAAAAGCGGGAATGACAGATGACTCTTATGTGGTATATGTAACTTATGATGTGAAGTTCCGCAGAGTAGATACACTGGCACCTGGTCTTATGTGGTGTTATGTAGTGAAAAATGATAATGGCGATTACATCATCCGTGAAAATGTAGTTGGTGATGAAGCTGACTATGTTGCCGGCCAGAACCAGACAGAGGATGTACGTCTTTTGTCTACACAGGTCAATGAACGTTTAAAACAGGCAATCGAATCAGATAGTCTGCTGGCGGGTATTTATAAGGACTTAAGCAATGGAGCAGTTGTAAGTGGAGCAGAAGATGAGGAGAATGCAGACAGCCAGGTTATGATTGGTGATGGCTCAGATATTTCCTCTGATGCAGGAGAAGAAAATACAGATGACACTGCTGCATCAGAAACCACAGTAGAAGAAACTGCTGCGGAAGAATCCCAGGAAGCGCAGACACAGGCAGCAGGAGATTCATCCGATGCTGCGGTGTCTATACAGTAAGATGAAAACTAAGAAAGTAATAGAAAAAGGAAGTAACAAAAATGGATGTAAAAGATTTTTATTTTGATCTGCCACAGGAACTGATCGCTCAGGACCCGTTAGAGGATCGTTCTTCTTCCAGACTTTTAGTACTGGATAAGAAAACAGGAAAAACGCAGCACAGGATTTTTAAAGATATTGTAGAGTATTTAAGACCAGGAGACTGCCTTGTGATCAATGATACCAAGGTCATTCCGGCCAGATTGTTTGGTGTAAAGAAAGATACAGGAGCAAAGATCGAGGTTCTTTTATTAAAACGCCGTGAAAATGATATCTGGGAAACACTGGTAAAGCCGGGCAAGAAAGCAAAACCGGGGACAGTGATCGACTTTGGTGATGGTATCCTTACAGGAACCGTTATTGAAACAGTAGATGATGGAAACAGACTGATCCAGTTCTCTTATGAGGGGATTTTTGAGGAAATATTAGATCGTTTAGGACAGATGCCGCTGCCTCCATACATTACACACCAGTTAAAGGATAAAAACCGTTATCAGACGGTTTATGCGGTTCATGAAGGCTCTGCAGCAGCACCTACGGCAGGACTGCATTTTACAAAAGAACTGTTGGAACAGATCGAAGATATGGGAGTAAAGATCGCTCACGTTACGTTGCATGTAGGCCTTGGAACTTTCCGCCCTGTAAAGGTAGAAAATGTTCTGGATCACCATATGCATTCTGAATTCTATGTAGTAGAAGAGGCAGAAGCCAAAAAGGTCAATGATACAAAAGCGGCAGGCGGCCGTGTGATCTGCGTGGGAACTACCAGCTGCCGTACCGTAGAGTCAGCTTCTACTGAGGATGGTATTTTACAGGCAAAAACAGGCTGGACAGATATTTTTATCTATCCGGGATATAAGTTTAAGGTATTAGATGCACTGATCACAAATTTCCATTTGCCGGAATCTACACTGGTGATGTTAGTCAGTGCCCTGGCGGGAAGAGAGAATATTTTAGCAGCATATAATGAGGCGATCAGAGAAAAATACAGATTTTTCTCATTTGGTGATGCTATGTTTATTGCTGATGACCCACAGCCTGTAAAGAAAGCGTAGGAAGCGAAATGGAAGAGCGTCTGAATAAATGGCTTAGCCGCATGGGAGTGTGTTCCAGGCGGGAAGCAGACCGGTTGATCGAGGAAGGAAAAGTACTGGTTGACGGTAAAACAGCCCAGATGGGTCAGCGGGTGGAAGATGGCCAGAAAGTGATATGTGATGGAAAGCCAGTAGGAAATACAGACGGAGGGCGGGGAGAAGCAAAACCTCCCCGCCCGGTTCTTCTTGCGGTAAATAAGCCAAGAGGAATTGTCTGTACTACTTCGGATAAAGACCGGGCAGAAAACATAGTAGATATGCTTTCATACCCGGAACGTATTTACCCAATCGGCCGCCTGGATAAGGAGTCTGAGGGACTGATCCTTATGACCAATCAGGGAGACCTGGTCAATAAGATCATGCGCAGCACCAATGCACATGAAAAAGAGTATATTGTTACGGTTGATAAGGTTCTGACAGATGAGTTTATGAAACAGATGTCAGAAGGTGTATGGCTGGAAGAATTAGAGAGAAAAACTCTTCCCTGTAAAGTACGCAAACAGGGAGAACGCCGTTTTTCTATTATTCTGACTCAGGGGCTGAACCGGCAGATCCGCCGGATGTGCCAGGCCTGCGGTTACCGGGTGCATCTTCTTCGCAGAGTGCGTATTATGAACATCCAGTTAGGAGGTTTAAAAACAGGAGAATATCGTAAGGTCACAGGGGAAGAATACAAACGACTTATAAAATTGTTGGAAGGCTCCACAAGTCTGTCTGAGACAGACAGAAGAGGAAGACGATATGTGGCTTTCAACCCTAAAAAGAAGATCAGGTGAATAAATGGAAACAGAGATCCAGAGAATGAAAGAACTGATCCCACGGCTTCGGGAGGCTTCAAAGGCCTATTACCAGGAAAGCCGGGAGATCATGAGCAACTTTGAATATGATAAGCTGTATGATGAACTGTCTGCTTTGGAGGCCAAGACGGGTATTATCCTGTCAGGAAGCCCCACTCAGCAGGTAGGTTATCAGGTACTTAGCGAGCTTCCAAAAGAGACACACGAAGAACCGATGCTGTCTCTTGATAAGACAAAAAGTGTAGAAGACCTGCAGCAGTGGCTGGGGAGCCAGAAAGGCCTTTTATCCTGGAAGATGGATGGCCTTACAGTGGTCCTTACTTATGAAAATGGGACACTGGCCAAGGCTGTTACCAGAGGAAACGGGGAAATTGGAGAAGTCATTACCCCAAATGCAAGGGCATTTTCCAATATTCCATTGACGATCGCTTATAAGGGCCAGCTGATCTTACGTGGGGAAGCAGTTATTACCTATACAGATTTTGAACGCATCAACGAAGAAATCGGAGATGCAGATGCCAAGTATAAAAATCCACGAAATTTGTGCAGCGGCTCCGTCCGCCAGTTAAACAGCAAGATCACAGCAGAACGAAATGTCCATTTTGAGGCATTTGCTCTTGTAAAGGCAGAAGGCGTTGATTTTAATAATTCCAGAAAAGAGCAGTTTTTATGGCTTAAAAATCAGGGATTTGAGGTAGTACACCATGAAGAAGTGACAGCTGCTAATCTGCCGGATAAGGTTGCCTGGTTTGCAGGACAGATCGAGCATAATGATATTCCCTCTGATGGGCTGGTGCTCTTATATGATGACATTGCCTATGGAGATTCCCTGGGACGCACAGCGAAATTTCCAAGAAATTCCATTGCCTTTAAATGGCAGGATGAGATCCGGGAAACGACGCTTTCTTATATTGAATGGAGCCCGTCCCGAACCGGTTTGATCAATCCTGTGGCTGTTTTTGAACCGGTTGAATTGGAAGGAACCACAGTCAGCCGTGCAAGTGTCCATAATATCAGCATTATGGAAGGACTGGAACTGGGAGTGGGGGATAAGATCACGGTATACAAGGCAAATATGATCATTCCCCAGATTGCAGATAATCTGACACGCAGCGGTGTAAAGGATATGCCAAAGATCTGTCCAGTATGCGGCGGCGCTACAGAAATCCGTCAGACCAATGACGTAAAGAGCTTATATTGTACCAATCAAGACTGTCAGGCGAAAAAGATAAAAAGCTTTACCTTGTTTGTAAGCCGTGATGCCTTGAATATAGACGGATTATCAGAGGCGACTCTGGAGAAATTCATTGGTGCCGGTTTTATCCACGAATATGCAGATATCTTTCATTTATCGGTTCATAAAGAAGCGATCACCCAGATGGAAGGTTTTGGTCAGAAATCCTATGATAATCTGATCAGCTCTATTAAAACTGCTTCCCATACTACACTTCCAAGACTGATCTATGGCCTGGGAATTGCAGGAATTGGCCTTGCAAACGCGAAAATGCTCTGCCGTCATTTTAACTATGATCTGGAGAAGATGCGTACCTGTGATGGAGAAGAACTGACAGCAGTAGACGGCATCGGCGGGGTACTTGCCCAGGCTTGGGTGGACTATTTTGCTTCTGCAAAGAATAATGAAGTGTTAGACCACTTACTTGGAGAGCTTCATATAGAAAAAGAGCAGGCAGAGGAAAACGGGACTGCTTTTGCGGGAATGACCTTTGTGATCACCGGTTCTGTAGAGCATTTTGCAAACAGGAAGGAATTACAGGCACTGATCGAAAGTAAGGGAGGAAAAGCAACCGGTTCGGTTACTTCCAAAACCACTTATCTGATCAATAATGATACACAATCCAGTTCTTCCAAGAATAAAAAAGCAAAAGAACTGGGAATTCCGATCCTTTCGGAAGAAGATTTCCTGAAGCTGCTTCAGGAGAAGGAAGAGGGGGAAGGCTGATATGCCGATTAAAGTACAGAAGGATCTGCCTGCAAGGGCGATCCTGGAATCAGAAAATATATTTATTATGGATGAAGACAGAGCTATGAGTCAGGATATCCGCCCGCTGGAGATCCTGATCTTAAATCTCATGCCTTTAAAGGAAGATACAGAGACACAGCTGCTGCGGGCACTGTCAAATACACCGCTGCAGGTGGACTGTACGTTTCTGATGTTGTCTACCCATGTGTCTAAAAACACATCTGCCAGTCATCTGAACAAGTTTTATGTGTCCTTTGACAGCATCAGAAAGAAAAAATTCGATGGAATGATCATCACAGGTGCGCCTGTGGAAAATATGGACTTTGAAGAGGTAAACTACTGGAAAGAGCTTTCCGGTATCATGGAGTGGAGTAAAACACATGTGACCTCGACTATCCATATCTGCTGGGGAGCCCAGGCGGGACTGTATTACCATTATGGCATCCCGAAATATAAGAGAGAAGAGAAACTTTCCGGTATTTATAAGCACAGAGTATCAGACCGGAAGGTGCCGTTAGTACGCAGCTTTAATGATACCTTCCTGGCACCTCATTCGCGCTATACAGAGGTACGCAGAGAGGATATTGAAAAGCATCCGGAACTGGTTATTCTGGCAGAATCCAAAGAAGCCGGGATCTTTCTGGTAATGAGCCGGGATGGAAAGCAGATCTTTGTCCAGGGACATCCGGAATATGACCGAATGACTTTAAATAATGAATATCACAGAGATCTGAATAAAGGGCTGAACCCATCTCTTCCGGTCAATTATTATGAGGATAATGATCCGTTTTCTGTACCGGAACTTACGTGGAGAAATACATCCAACACTTTATATACAAACTGGCTGAATTTCTACGTTTACCAGATGACCCCATATCTGTTGGATGACGGGGAATAATATAATTGATGCCATATAATATATTTTACAGCAGTAAGGCGAGACAGATGAAAAAACAATTATTAACAGCAATGGTACTGGCAGCAGTTGGAATGGCAGGATGCAGCCATGGAAAGCAGGAAGCAGCAGCCACAGAAACTGCAGCAGTTGAAACAACAAAAGAAGCAGCCCAGACTGAGATCAAAATCGATACGGAAACTACCAAAGAAGAGACTTCAAAGGAACAGACAGAAGAAGAGACTTCCCAGGAAGAAACAACAGAAGCTGAGAAAGCACAAAAGGAAGAGGCAGAAGACTCTCTTCCAGAGGCATATCAGGAAATTCTGGGCAAATATCAGAACATGATTCAGGAAAAATGGGAACTGGATCAGGCTTTTGAGGAAAATTTAAGCGGTATTGTAGTAGATTTAAATGATATTGGCAATGCAGCAAATGAAGTGGGATATTATTTGTATGATCTGGATCAGGACGGAAAAGAAGAACTGCTCATTGGAGAGATGGATAATGATGCGCTTGCAAACCGTATTATCTTTGATGCTTATACACTGGTAAACGGAAAGGCAGTGCAGATCTTTGAAAGCGAGAGCAGAAACCGCTACTATCTGGTTGAAGATGAAGCAGGTGCTGTTATTATTGCCAATGAAGCTTCCAATGGTGCAGCTAATTCAGGCTGGCTTTATTATGTAGTAAATGGCACACAGCTGAATGTAGTTCAGTCGGTTATTTTTGACGCAGGGGAAGATGAACAGAATCCGTGGTTTATGTCAACGGATGATGACTGGGATGTATCAAATGATGAACCGGTGGATGAAGATACAGCCATGTCTGTTATAGACTCTTATACAGAAAATTATGTAAAACTGGATTGGATGCCAGTAATTGAATAAGCAGATGCAGAAACTGTGGAAAAATACAGCGTATACAAAAAAGTGAACTGTAACATTTTTCCATAGCTTCTGCATTTTTTTTTGTATACAAATGAATACAAAAGTGCTATAGTGATAGAAAAATGAACATTTACCTATTAAACTCAGGGGTAAATGCGGAGAGGAGAATGATCATGTCACAGATACTGGAACAGGCAGATGGTCTTTTACAGGCACTGCCGAAAGAGCAGCTGGGATTTTTCCCGACTCCATTTTACCGTCTGGATCGTCTGTCAAAAGAACTGGGTGTTAATCTGTTTATCAAGAGAGATGATTTTACAGGCATGAACCTGTTTGGGGGAAATAAGGTCCGCAAACTGGAATATCTTTTAGGAGAGGCAAAGGCAAAAGGTTGCGAATATGCTATTACCTATGGCGCGACTCAGTCCAACCACGCCATGGAAACAGCAGCAGCCTGCCGCAGATGCGGGATCAAGCCGATTCTTTACCTGACTGCAGTGGTAGAACCGGATGATGCAGATGTGAGGGCCAACCTGCTTTTAGACAAGATTTTGGATGTTGAGCTGCATATTGTCGACATTCTTCCAGGGGAAACAGAAGATGACGCAGAGGCACGTTCCTTTGAAATGGGTGCAGCAAGAGCAAAGGAATTAAATGAGTCAGGACATCCATGCTATGATATCCCAATGGGCGGAGCAAGCATTGTAGGTTCTGTTGGCTTTGCAAGCGGCTATGTAGAGTTTGAAAAGCAGGTTCAGGCGATGAACCTGAAGGTGGATTATATTTTCCACGCAACAGGAACCGGCGGCACCATGGCTGGCCTGGCGGCCGGAAGAAAGATGGCTCAAAGTGATACGAAGATCATTTCCGTCACAGTAAGTCCGAAAGATGAGAAATACTTATGTAAAGTAGAAAAACTGGCAAATGATGTGCTGGCACTGGTAAAGAGCCCGGAAAAAGTAGACCGCAGCGAAGACCTTCATATGGATACCGGTTATTACGCACCAGGCTATGAGCAGCCAAATGAGGCAGCAAGCGAAGCGATCCGCCTGTTAGCCCGTACAGAAGGACTGTTTGTGGATCCTGTATACACAGGAAAGGCACTTGCAGGTCTGATCGACTATGTAAGAAGGGGAAAAGTGCCGCAGGGAAGCAATGTAGTGTTCTGGCATACCGGCGGGGCAACTGCTTTGTTTGCTGAGCGGGAGATCTTAGGTAAGCTGTACTGATAATGTTTTTGGAAAGAGGGATGAAAAAGTGAAAACGCTGATCAAAAACGGCTATCTTGTTGATCCGGCCAATCAGGTGCAGGCATATTTAAACCTGGTGCTGGAGAATGGGAAAGTAACAGCCGTAACAGAAGATGAGCCAGAAGCAGATCAGGTCATTGACGCAAAAGGGAAAGTAGTGGCTCCTGGTTTTATCGACATTCATATGCATGAAGATCCGGTAAAGGACGGAAAGATCGAATTCTGTATCTTTGATGCCATGTTGCGTATGGGTGTGACCACAGCAGTAGGAGGCAACTGTGGTATTAATGTATATGATCCGGTAAAATATCTGGATATGGTGGAAAAAGACGGAGCACCGGTAAATGTAATGCTTTTTGCCGGTCATCAGTATTTCAGAGAAACAGCAGGTGCCATGGATAAATATGCACCTGTTACAAAAGAACAGCAGGAGCATATGAAAAAAGGGCTTGAAAAAGCCCTTGAAGCAGGCTGTGTGGGAATTTCCTATGGACTGCGTTATGTTCCGGGAACAGGCCGTGAGGAGTTTCTGGATACAGCTTCCTGCTGTGAGAAGGAACACCGTCTGATCTCCGCTCATGTAAGAGATGACGAAGACAGGGTGTTTGGAGCAGTAGCAGAAGTAGCCGAGGCGGGAAAATTATACAACATTCCGGTTCAGGTGTCCCATATAGGAAGCATGGGCGGTTTCGGACAGATGAAACAGCTGCTGCGTCAGGTAGATGGCTACCGTATGAATGGCATAGATATAGCCTGTGACTGTTATCCATATTTTGCGTTTTCCACCAGAATCGGTGCAACTACTTATGATGATGGATGGCTGGAGCGCTATCACTGTGATTACAGCGCCTGTCAGCTGACGGAAGGAAAATACAAAGGCCAGAGATGTACAGCAGAGACCTTTGCAGAAATGCGCCGTGATTTCCCGGAGTGCCTGACTGTATGCTATGTTATGGATGAAAAGGATATCCGCATGGCATTTGCAGATCCTGGAGTTATGGTGGGAAGTGATGGACTGATTGATAATGGCCATGGTCATCCAAGGGCAGCCGGTACTTTCCCAAGATTCCTTGCAGAGTTTGTAAGAAAAGGGGACATTTCTCTGTATGATGGAATTGAAAAGATGACGGCTGTTCCTGCAAAGCGCCTGGGACTTTCTCATAAAGGACGCCTGAATGTAGGTGCAGATGCAGATGTGGTTATTTTTGACCTGGAAAAGATCAAAGATGGAGCAACCTTTGACGATCCTATGATCCCACCCACAGGTATCGACTATGTATTCATCGGCGGTGAGATCGCGGCAAAAGACTGTAAGATCGTAAAGGGAGATCTGGGAACTGCACTGAGAACATTGTCATAAAAAGCATAGAAAGCCCTATAAAGCTTTGGGAGATATGTTCAGAAACGCCGAAAAAGACGTCTGAAAATAAAAAGACACAAAGAAGAGAAGAAGTGAAAGGGGAAAACAGTATGGAATTTGGTGTATGGTCACTGGTGCCGCCGGTTCTTACCATTGCGCTGGCACTGACAACGAAAAACGTATTTATCTCACTTTTGATTGGTATCCTTACAGGAAACCTGGTATTGAACCATTTTGCAGTATTTACAGGTTTAAACGCAGGTATTTACAGCATCCTGGATACCATGACAGAAAGCAATACCCTGATCATCGGCTCTGTACTTATCACAGCAGCAGTGATCCATCTGGCAGAAAAGTCCGGTGGTATTGAAGGTTTCGTAAATGTAGTTGTAAAGAAACAGGGTCTCATCAAATCTAAAAGAGGGGCTAATCTTTTTACCTGGCTGTTAGGTCTGGTTGTATTTACTTCCGGTACCTTAAGCTGTATGGTAACAGGTTCTGTTGCAAGACCTGTAAATGACGCATTAAAAGTACCTCATGAGAAAGCAGCATTTATCGTACATACCACTTCCACTCCATGGTGTGTATTATTCCCGTTCAGCGGCTGGCTGGCAGCTATGGCAGGCTATCTGGTAACCGGTGGTGTACCGGAAGATCAGTCTGTATCCGTTCTGTTCCAGTCTCTGTTTATGAACTTCTACTGTATTCTGGCTATCGTCCTGGTGCTGGTTCTTGCTTTAACACAGAAAGATTTTGGACCAATGGCAAAAGCAGAGGCCAGAGCAGCAGCTACCGGTGAACTGGATGACCCGGTTCACAAAAAAGAAAATTCAGATACTTCCACAGCAGTATCTGGCTTTACTCCAAGAGCGATCAATCTTCTTCTTCCAGTTGGTGCGCTGATCGCAGTTATGTTTATCGCACTGATTGTTACAGGAAACGGAAACCTGATGAACGGCTCTGGTATGAAGGCTCTGATCTGGGCTGTTATTGTAGCGTTGTTAGTTGCAGCAGTCCTTTGTGTAACAGAAAAGGTATTTACAGTCAGCCAGGTAATTGATGAGATTTTTAAGGGAATGAGCGGCATGCTGCCGATCACCTTCGTTCTTCTGTTTGGATTTACTATGGGTAATGTAGTTAAGTCCCTGGATACAGGTACTTATCTTTCCAGTATTTTCCAGCAGTTCTTAAGCCCGGCCCTGCTTCCTGCATTAACATTCCTGATCGCAGTTCTTATTTCTTTCGCAACAGGAACTTCTATGGGAACCATGGCTATTATGGCAGTGATCGCACTTCCTATGGCTTATTCCATGGGAAACAGCATTCCGTTAGTAGCAGGCGCTATGTTCGGAGGAAGTATTTTTGGAGATCATGCTTCTCCTATTTCCGATACCACGATTATGACCTGTTCCACTACGGGCTGTGATATTATCGACCACATAAAAACCCAGTTCCCGTATGTGTGCAGTCTTGCAGTGATCAGTTTTATCCTGTATGTGATCGCAGGCTTTGTTATGTAACTGTGTGAGAAAGATCATAGATAAACGAAAAAGCCTTCCGGCATTGGAAAAAATCCGTGCTGGAAGGCTTTTTTTCGTGTCAGTGATGCGCATATTAATGCATATATAACGGACTTAAAGTTCCTGTTTTTGCTTATCCCTGTAATTTTGCATTAGGATTAATAACATATCCGTTGCGGTTTCTCTGTGGACTTGGCGGCATCTGCCACTTGTTGTGATCTGTATGCAGCAGCATATGAGATTTGTGGCTTAATGGCTGTTCAAAGTAGTTATCATAGAGAGCTTTTACATCCGGATTTTCATGGGAACGGCGAAGATCAGCATGTTCATCCAGGAAATACAGATTTTTTCCCCGCTCAAAGGCCATTTCCACGCCATCATGCTGAGGCTGTCCGCCACCGCCTACACAGCCGCCTGGGCAAGCCATGACTTCTACAAATTCATAATGTTTTTCGCCTCGTTCAATGGCTTTTAACAGGTTTCTGGTATTTCCCAGACCGCTGACAGCAGCTATGCGAAGGGTCTGTCCGTTTAATTCAAACTCAGCTTCTGTAACGCCTGTTTCCTGAGAAGAAGCACGCACATTCTTAAAGGCGTCAGGAGCACAGTTTTCACCCATGATCGCATAATAGGCAGTACGCAAGGCAGCTTCCATAACTCCGCCAGTTGCTCCGAAGATCACGCCGGCACCGGAAGCATCGTGGAAAAGCCGGTCCGGTTCGATATCAGTAAGCCGGTCTGTGACAATGCTAGAACCTTTGATCATACGGATCAATTCTCTTGTGGTGATCACACAGTCGGTATCATGACCTGCATATTCCTTGTAGAACAGCTCCATATTTGCCTCGCCTTTTTTAGCTAAACAAGGCATAATGGCAACGGAGAAGATATCTTCCGGTTTTTTACCAATCTGTTCTGCAAAATAGCTCTTCATTACAGCGCCGAACATCTGCATAGGTGATTTGGCGGTAGACAGCTGATTCACAAAGTGAGGGAATTCGCTCTTTACAAAGCGGACCCATCCAGGACAGCAGGAGGTAAACATAGGGCGGTCTTTCAGTTCACCTTTTCCAAGGCGGACTAACAGCTCATTTGCTTCTTCCATAATGGTAAGATCTGCAGTAAAACAGGAGTCAAATACATAATCAGCCCCCATTTTCTTTAAGGCATCAAAAATCTTTCCGATGGTAGCTTCTTCCCTTGTAAAACCAAGGCCTTCGCCCCATGCGGCACGGACAGCAGGAGCCACCTGTACAACTACGGTTTTATTAGGATCGGCTAAAGCTCTCCACAATTTTTCTGTATCATCCCGCTCATGAAGAGCACCTACAGGACAATGGGTGATACATTGTCCGCACAGAGAACAATCGGCCTCTCTGATGGTACGGTTTCCGGTTACGTTGATGGTAGAGCGGGAACCGGTACCTTCCAGATCCCAGATATTTAAACTCTGGATCTTGTCGCAGACCTGGACGCAGCGCATACATTTGATGCACTTTTCAGATTCACGGATCAGTGGAAATGTTTTATCCCAGGGTTGTTTTTCCAGGCGTTCTTCAAAAAGACCATCCTGGACATTCAGGTCATTGGCGATCTTTTGAAGAGAGCAGTTGCCGCTTCTTACACAGGTAGCGCATTTGCAGTCATGCTGGGACAAGATCAGCTGTACGTTCAGACGGCGGTCTAAGCGTACTTTCGGACTGTTGGTATAAATGACCATTCCTTCTTCTACCTTTGTATTGCAGGCAGTGATCAGATGGTCACGTCCTTCTAATTCAACTACGCAGACACGACAGGCAGCGATCTCATTTAAGCCTTTCCAGTAACACAAGTGTGGGATATGGATGCCGATGGATTCTGCAGCTTCCATCAGGGTGGTCCCTTCTTTTACAGATACAGGTAATTTGTCGATCGTTAAATTTACCATAATTTCTCACGCCCTCCTTTGAAGATTCCAAAGCCGAAATGGTCGCAGCGGAGGCAGCGTCCGGATTCCTGCGCAATTTCTTTTCTGTTCATGCAGTTTTCAACACCTTCAAAATCATGTTTTCGTTCACTTGCTTCCCGTTCAGACAGTTCCACACGGCCGCATGGTGTATGGTCACTGTTATTTGGAAGAGGAATTTCAATATCACAGGTGATCTCATGGTGATAGCCTAAATATTCATCAATATTTGCAGCAGTTACCTTTGCAGCAGCTACAGCCTTAATAACAGTAGCAGGGCCGGAAGCACAGTCACCGCCTGCAAATACGCCTGGTATATCTGCAAATCCGCCGTTTGGCAGAGTGACGATCTTTCCTCTTGAAACCGGGATACCGGATTCTTCATAGTGTTTGGTTTCAATATTCTGACCGATGGCAACGATCATGGTCTGACATGGGATCACATAGTCCGGCTCACCGCTGGCAGTTACACTGGCACGTCCGTCTTTAATGGTGCTGATCATCTGAGGAGTTACGCGGACACCGGATACATGTCCGTTTTCATCGACTTCAATACCGGCAGGTGCAACTAAGGTAAGCAGTTCCACACCTTCTGCTACAGCAGCTTCGATCTCAGCCGGGAGTGCAGTCATATCAGCCACACGGCGGCGGTAAACGATGCTGACTTTCTTTGCTCCAAGACGGATAGCGGTGCGGACAGCGTCCATGGATACATTTCCGCCTCCGATAACAGCTACCTCCTGTCCTGTAAGATCAGGGCGGTTTCCAAGGCTTACATTTCTAAGGAAACCAACGGCGGAGGTGATACCTTCTGCATCTTCGTTAGGAAGTCCTAATTTCTTATCAGTAGAGGCACCTACTGTAATAAGTACTGCGTCATATACTTTTCTAAGTTCGTCTAATTTAATGTCTTCACCGATCTTTACATTGTAATGTACCTGGATACCGGTTTCCAGGATGGCGTCTGTATCTTCTTCCAGACGGTCTTTAGGCAGACGGTAGTTTGGAATACCATAGCGCAGCATACCGCCAAGTTTTGGAAGCATCTCATAAACAGTGACCTGATGGCCCATTAACTGCAGATAATAAGCAGAAGAAAGTCCGGAAGGTCCGCCGCCTACAACAGCGATCTTTTTGCCGGTGGAAGGTCCGCAGGCCGGCGGAGCCACCTTTCCAGCCAGGTCAGCAGCAGCCCGTTTCAGTCCGCGGATATTTACGGAGGTATCTACCATATTACGGCGGCAGCGTGCTTCACAGGGATGTTCGCAGATAAAACCGCAGGTAGACGGAAATGGGTTGTCCTTGCGGATCAGCTGGATAGCATCTGCATAGCGGCCATCTCTTACAAGGGCAATATAGCCGGGGATGTCCACATGTGCAGGACAGAGAGCTACGCAGGGAACAGGCTGGGAAATCGCACAGCTGCATCGTTTGTTGCGGATATGAGCTTCAAAATCATCACGGCAGGTATGGATCATCCGCCATACCATTTTCGCAGCCTCAGAACCGATGGCACAGTCAGCGGTCTGCATAATGGAAAGTGCAGTCTCTTCGATCAGATCCAGGATCTCATAGTCAGCATCTCCGTTTAATACGTTGGTGATCATGTGCTTTAACTGGTGAAGACCTACACGGCAGGGAACGCATTTTCCGCAGGTCTGGGCATGGCACATTTCAATAAAGGCCCTTGTTATGTCAACAGGACAGATACCTGGAGGGCTTGCCACAATACGCTGCTCCAGATTTTTGTAAAGACTTTCAACCATCAGCTGGTCTTTACTTGGGGTGAACAACTCCAATCTGCTCATATGAAACCTCCTGAATTTTTTGTGTGTCCAAAGATTCTGGAAATACAGGCTGATAATGCAGAAACCATGCCAAAATCTTGATAAACACACATTTTGTATAATGATAATAAATGTCACTTATGATTATAACATAAATTTATTAAAAATACACTACAAAATGTGCAAAAAAATTTAGATATTTTTTAACAATCTAATTATTTTTGCATACCATCATTTGAAATAAAAAATCAACGGAAATAAGGGGTTTTTGAATATATTTATAGATTATATCAATAAAACAATAAAAAAATCGGATGAAAGCAATTGGACAACTTCCCCTCCGCCTGATAAAATAATAACATACAGGAAGCGATATGAAAATTTTACAAGGGGGAAAATATGGGGGAGAGTGTAAAGACAGATCCGCAGAAAAACAGTGGGCTGACCCGCCAGGAGCTGCGTGAGCTGGAATCAAAAGAAAAAACAGATGCGCAGCGGCTTGCAGAAAAGGTGATTTTGTTTTTTCCCAATGTCTGCGGGCTTATTGCTGTTTCAGAGTATATGCTGATACCGGACAACAGTATGAACCGGAATCCGTATACATATCTGGGATTTCTTATATTAATGATGATTTTTTATAATGGATATGGCGCAGCAGCAGGGATCCGGTATTTACAGAAAGACAAGGGATTATATGAGAAATTCCGCTACCGTGCGCCTCTGTGGTCCGCATTGTTTTTGTTGTTTGCAGGATATGATTATCTGACTTTAAAAACAGGCATACTGACACAGCCTTTTGTTCCGTGTATGAATTTTATCTTAAATGCAGCATGGATCGACCGTGCCATGATACTAGACTGTACCGTACATACCCTGGGATTGTTATTCCTGGGATATTTCATAGGAGTTGGTCTGGGGCTGATCACAGGTATTACCTGTGGCTATTCAGAAAAGGCCCGCTACTGGGTAGATCCGGTGATCAAATTTTTAGGACCGATCCCTACATCTACCTGGATCCCGATCATGATCGCTGAGATGTTAGGAGTAAAATCCGGACTTGGCTGGTATATGAACTGGAGCAAATCCTGGGCAAGTTATGACAAGATGTTTGCGGCACTGTTTGTGATCTGCTTCATTTTTACAGTCGTAACGAAAATACTGGACCGGATCAAACGCCATGTGCTCATATTGGCTGTAAATCCCTTTATGCACTGGCAGACAGTGATTACAATACAACAGAAGATTTAAAAGGTACTCAGGTCTCTGTACCAAACGGAATCGGAGCTTCTGACTACAATATCACTTCTTTACTGTTAGATGCAGATGGCATTGATCCATTAAAAGATGTATCTCTGATCCAGGTTTCTTCTGATGCCTGCGTAGCAGCAATGGAGCGTGGTGAGATCTCCGCAGCTCTTTTAAGTGATACCTTTGCCTATGCTATGATGAAAGAGGGCAAGTTAAAATGCATCCGTTCCTTACAGGACGATGATTTCGCAAAAGACAGCTGCTGCGTGATCGCTATGAACCGCACTTTCGTAAAAGAAAACCCGGTGATCTCCAAAAAGATCACACAGGCAGTTCAGAAAGCACATTCCTGGATGCATGAAAACACAGAAGAGGCAACACAGCTGCTTCTGGACCGCGGCTGGAACGGCGGAGACTATGACATGAACGTTATGATCAACAATGCACTTCAGTTTGGCCTTTCCGATGAATTTACCGGAGAATCCTTAAAGCGTGTGATTGAAAAATATGTACGTCTTGGTCTGATCACAGCAACCGATGATGTAGATAGTATTTATGAACTGGCTTGGACACCAGTACAGTAAATGAAATAAAAACCGGGAAGCAGGTAAGAGATCTGTTTCCCGGTTTGTTTTTATAATATTATAAATTATTTATATCAGTCTTTTTTCTCAATAGCCCTGAAGATAAAGTAAGCAGGGATAGATGTTGCCATCAGGCAAAGACTCTTGATCATCTGCGTGCTGGAGCAGGTCATACAGATGATGAAGGTGATAACAATTGCAAGGATGGTAGTTACCGGATAACCAGGCATCTTTAACGGACGTGCCATATCCGGTTTTTTCTTGCGCAGTACAAGAAGAGAAGAGCATACAACGCATTCAAGGATACGTCCTGCGAAAACATTGATACCAAGTAAGGTTCCAAAAGAGCCGGTCCACACGAAGATCAGAGCGATCAGACAGATAAATAAGGTAGGAATGTAAGGTGTATTGTACTTTTCATGGAGCTTTCCAAAAGGTTTAAACATAAGACCTTTCTGACTCATAGAATAAGAAACTCTTGGATAACTCATGATACCGCCGTTTAATGCACCGAAGATAGAAATGCAGGCTCCGATGGTGACGATGACAGTACCGGCTTTTCCGAAAATAGCAGTACCTGCATCAACAACAGGAGTTTCACTTCCCGCAAGATTGGCAAATCCCACAGTACCGACACATGCAACAGAGATAAGTACATTAATGGTGATAACAATGATCATACCGATGATCATTGCTTTTGGAAGAGTTTTTTTAGGGTCTTTGATATCACCGCTCATGTAAGCCAGCTGATAGTATCCACCGAATGCAAGGAAAGCAGGGAAGGCAGCATTTAATACATGATTCCATTTGGTTGTCTGGGATTCAGTAGTAACAGTGGTAAAGTTCTCTGGGGAGATCAGGAAGAAACCACCGATGATAACAAGGAGCAGTGCACATAACTTACCAACTGTAAAGATGTTGGCTACTGTGGAGCCAAGTTTGGTTCCGTGAATGTTTAAGATCATAAGAGCAAGGATAACAGCTGTTGCGATCATTTTGATCCCTGTGGGGGTGATGCCTGGGATCAGCTTAGCAAGGTTGCTTGCAAAGGCAGTAGCGAGCATTGCTACCAAGGGAATATAATTTCCAATGGTCATAGACCAGCCGTATACAAATCCACCGCCTTTTCCATAAGCTTCTGTTATATAAACGTAAGGTCCGCCGGCTTCAGGCATTGCTGGTGAAAGTTCTGCATAAACTAAAGCACAGAGAATGCCGCTGGCGCCTGCTAAGATCCAGGCGGCCATAAAAGGACCAAAGGAACCGGCAGCAGCGGCAACGGTACCAGGTGTCATAAAAATACCGGAACCAATGACTGCTCCGACTAAAATGGTGACTGCCCCAAATAAACCGATCTGACGTTTCAGTCCATTATTGTTTTCGCTCATTTATATATCCCCCTTAAAATCGTATCTTTGGCAAGTGCATGTTCAATGGCCCATGGAGAAAGTTCCTGGCCGATTCCTGGGATTTCCGGTGTATGGCAGAAACCGTGTTCATCAGGCTGGTAATCGTAGATGCCTAAACGGATATTTTTATCACTTCGGTTGGTTACATGATGTTCATGGATCACAAAATTGGAAATAGAGGATTCAACATGAAGAGAAGCAGCAATAGCGATCGGGCTTCCGCATACGTGAATCTGGATACCTGTATCAACTGCATCTGCCATAGCAGCGATTTTCATTGCTTCTGTAATGCCGCCGCAGGTGCCAAGGTCTGGCTGGTAGATCTGGTATGTATCATGTTTGATCAGGTTTGCATAATGATATTTGCCGTATACACGTTCACCTCCAGCCTGTGGGATACCGGAACGTTTACGTACAGTTTCCAGAACCTGAAGATTCATCGGTGTACAAGTTTCTTCCATAAACATGATATTATAAGGTTTGATGATTTCGCTCATTTCAACAGCGGAAACAGCATCAGTTCTTGCATGATTTTCTACCAGGATATCCACATCTGGGCCTACAGCATCCCGGACAGCTTTTACACGTTCTTCAATCAGGGCTCTGGTTTTAGGATGGATCGGTCCCTTTAAAAATCCAAGACGGCCGCCTTCTGCATTATAGGTAATAAAATTAATCTTAATAGCATCAAAACCTTCGTCAACAGCTTTTAAGGAATGCTCTACCAGGTCTTCTGTCTTATATCCGCGGTCAAATACCATTCCCTTGCCCCATCCGAACTGAAGCTGGCTTGCGTAAGCTCTTAAGCCTTCACGGCATTTTCCGCCAAGAAGTTTATACAGAGGAACATTAAGTGCCTTTGCTTTAATATCCCAGCATGCCATATCAATGGCACTGATCGCGGAAAACATGATCGTACCGCCGCCCTGGGCCCAGAAAGTCTGTGTATACATCTTGTCCCATACAGCTTCTGTAGCCATGGGATCCATTCCAATTACGAAAGGAGCCACCTCTTTGATCATCTGGTATGAAGCAGAAGCTCCGGTATCAAATCCTACAGAAGCTTCACCATATCCATAAATACCTTCATCTGTATTGACCCGACATACGATGGGACGCCATCCAGGTGATCCACCATCTAAAAGGTATACATTTACACTTGTTATTTTCATATTGCAGCCCTCCTGTGTATGTGATGTGCTTTTGGCTAAGTTTTGTATCAGATCTGAACTTGACTTTATTATACATCAGGAATATGCAATTATATATTCCAAGTCGGAATACCTGACATTCTTTTTGTACAGATTCAGATACAATATGTGGTTGCTTTACGGGGGGATATGAGGTATGCTTTTTGTGGACGAATTTTCTGTATACGAGGGGTAAATATTCATGAAAAATGTAAACCTGCAGCAGCTGTTTTATTTTAAGATTGCCATGAAATGTTCCAGTTTTTCGCAGGCAGCAGAGATCGCATATACTACTCAGTCTACCATCAGCAAGAATATTTCATCACTGGAGGAGATCATAGGAGAACCTCTTTTTATACGGCAGAAGAAGGGAATACTGCCTACACAGAGAGCCATTATTCTGAATTTGGAACTGGGGGAGCTTTATGACAAGATGGATCTTCTTTTAAATAATCCCCGGCAGCTTAAAAAAGAGGGAATGAGCGTCAGCTTTTGTCAGAATATTGACTTTGCAGCGGCTGTTCCAGAGTTTTTTGAGGCAGTTTCCAGAAATGCATTTTTTGCAGCAGCAGATATAACCTTGCAGTGCAGGGAAAATGAGGAAGTTGTGGAAGGTGTCCTCAGTGGTGATATTGATCTTGGTTTTATCTTGTCTGATACCAATGTAGCTAATCCAAACATTAAAATGCAGACTGTAATCTCGTCAGTTCCCTGGATTTTTTATTCTGCAAACAGCCCTTTAAACGAAAAATGCAGTCTTTCTATTAGTGATTTTGCAGAATATCCGATTGTCACCACCAAATATCTGATTGCTAAAAATGATTATCGCATGATCAATATGCTTCCTTTTACGCCCAAGAGGATCGAGATTGTGGAAACTTATGACGATATTCCCATCTATCTGGCTACTGGCATGTATATTACTTTACTGAGGCCTTATGTATATTTAAGCAATGATAAAAATATCCGGAGTTTTCCTCTGTCAGATGACTATGACCTGAAACAGGGGATTACTATGATCTGGTTTGGAAATAACAAGAATCCGTATTTGAAGAAAATGGTATCTATTATGTCCCGAAGAGAATAAATGGGAACAAAGAGCTTGACCCTATAACTGTTGTAGAGTATAAAATAATACGGCAGAGAGAATGTACTGCAAAATAGACAACGGGGAGACATATATTCATGGAAAGAAACCTTACAGAAGGCAGCGTATTTAAAAACATTATCTATTTTTCTCTTCCATATTTACTATCGTATTTTCTTCAGACCTTGTACGGAATGGCAGATCTGTTTATCATCGGACAGTTTGAAGGCGTAGCCGGTACAACAGCAGTTTCTATTGGAAGTCAGGTAATGCACATGCTTACAGTTATGATCGTAGGCCTGGCAATGGGCGCAACAGTCAATATTGGACAGGCGATCGGTGCAAGAGACAAGAAAAGGGCTGCAGCAGACACAGGAAATACGGTTACGTTATTTATGATGCTTTCAATCGTATTAACGATTGTTTTGTTCTTTTCTGTAAATGGCATTGTAAGGATCATGTCTACGCCACAAGAAGCTGCAGCAGGAACTGCGATGTATTTAAGAATCTGCTTCCTGGGTATTCCTTTTATTACAGCGTATAACATTATCAGTTCTATTTTCAGGGGAATGGGAGATTCCAAAAGTCCTATGTATTTTATCGCCATTGCCTGTGCAGTAAATATTGTGCTGGATTATATTTTTATGGGAGCCATGCATTTAGGACCTTCAGGCGCAGCTTTGGGAACTACTTTGTCCCAGACAGTCAGTGTAGTTGTGGCACTGGTGATGCTTATAAAGGGAAAAACAGGCATTACAGTAAAGAAAAGTGATTTTAAACCCAGAAAAGAGACGATGGGGAGACTTCTGAAAGTAGGATTTCCTATTTCCATGCAGGATGGTCTGATCCAGGTAGCATTTATCATTATCACGATTATCGCAAACAGAAGAGGGCTTACAGATGCGGCAGCTGTAGGAATCGTGGAAAAAGTGATCAGTTTTCTGTTCCTGGTTCCGTCGTCTATGCTTTCTGCTGTATCAGCACTTGGTGCTCAGAATGTAGGCGCAGGAAAGTCGCAGCGTGCTGCAGAGACTTTAAAATATGCGATCTGCATTGCAGGGGGATTTGGACTTATTATTGCCATTATCATACAGTTTATCGCAGGAAATGTAGTCAGCCTGTTTACCAGTGACCAGGCCGTGATCTATGCGGGAGCCCAGTATTTAAAAGGCTATATCTGGGATTGTATGTTTGCGGGGATCCACTTTAGTTTCAGCGGCTATTTCTGTGCCTGTGGACGGTCCGGTTATTCCTTTATTCACAATATTACATCCATTGCTCTGGTACGTGTTCCAGGTGTATATCTTACGTCAAAGATATTTCCGGAAACATTGTTCCCAATGGGACTGGCAACAGTAGGAGGTTCGCTGGTATCGGTTGTGATCTGTATTGGACTGTATCTGCTTTTAACAAAGAAAAAATGGCGGAAATTGCAGTGAAAAAGGTGTTGCGAAATTACAGGGAAAGTGATACCCTTTTAAAGGCTCAACTGAAAACTTGCAGCATCTGGAAAAGTATGTATGATTGTCAGGTCAATTTCCCGAGATTTCTTAAAGAGGGAGAATGAACGATACCAGGAATACATATTGGGAAGTGGGGTGAAAATCCCCCGCAGCTGCCTCTACTGTAATTATGTGACTGATGATAATACAAAGCAGTCACAAAGGGGACAAAGGACAAAATGTCACTGCGAAAGCGGGAAGACGTCCGGAGGATGAACCATAAGCCAGGAGACCGGCCAGATGTCTGACAGAGGAATTGTCTGGGACAGGGACGATTACCTTTCAGTCTGCATAGGTGTGCAGAAGATATGGCTCTGTTATGCAATTTATGATGGAGAGCGCAAACGGATCCTGATAAACAGCACAAAATGGAAAACCAGCTGAAAAATATACAGGATCGCAGACTGAAAGGAGACATAAAAATGAGAAACAGCAAAAGATGGCTGGCAGCGATCTTAGCAGGTGCAATGATCGCAGTAACAGGCTGCTCTGGTTCCGCTTCCAAGCAGGAGACTACAGCAGCAGAAACCACAGCAGCACAGACAACAACAGCACAGGAAACGACAGCTGCTGCAACAGAAGCAGAAGCGAAGGATGGGGAAACTACCATATTCGTAGATGACCTTGGCAGAGAAGTGGAACTGGAGCTTCCGGTTACCCGTGCTTGTGTTGCGAACCGTTATAATAATGAGCTGATCCGTGCCGTAGGAGCCGGTGATGCAGTAGTTGGTGTAGATCAGTACACCTCCCAGGACCCGGTATACTGGCCACAGTTTGGCGAAGATGAGACTTTTGGAAAAGATGAGTACGATTATGAAAAAATCGTTGCGTTAGAGCCACAGGTACTGGTAGTTCCAAAGAATGGCAAAGTGGAAGAATCTGTTGAA
>PVML01016897.1_pt1 | contig 26901 bp, 27 predicted proteins | sample 1853371 | NCBI WGS metagenome assembly PVML01 (sample SAMN08533508, study PRJNA380276) | Human gut metagenome, whole genome shotgun sequencing project. | isolation source: participant 1, chromium library | host: Homo sapiens | collected 2017 | reverse complement strand
GTAGAAGGCAATATCGTTAAAAATACCATGATCGATATTGCGGAAGAGCTGGGGCCGCTGATCATGGCCGCATAATTGGTATTGGCCGCCAGAACCTGAGCCATCTTTTTAAGGACCAGTTCCAGCTTATCAACCTTCTGAACCATCATATCCTTAAATTCTGTAACCTCATTGTCCTTTTCCTGCATGATCTGGTCTACATAGAACCTGTATCCCTTATCGGAAGGAATACGTCCTGCGGAAGTGTGGGGCTGAATAATATATCCCATCTCTTCCAGATCTGACATCTCGTTACGGATGGTGGCAGAACTCAGTTTTAATTCTGAATACTTGGAAATGGTTCTGGAACCAACCGGTTCGCCTGTCTCCAGGTAGGTTTTGATGATCGCCTTTAATATGGTGATCTTCCGGTTATCCAGCTGTGTATCCATCGTTTCCTGTCACCTTCCTCTCCTGCGATTATTAGCACTCAATGCTTTGGAGTGCTAACATCTACATTTCATAATATATTCCTTTCTCTCTGTTTTGTCAAGGGATTTTTCATTTTTTTCATGATCTTATTTCCTGTATATACAGTTTTCTCTTGACAAAAGTCCTCTCTGCCTTTATTCTGGACGTAGATTCATTTTTATTTCACAAATCAGAATTTCTGTCTGTTTTGTAACCTTCTAAACATTCTTTTATATACGTTTCAGATCCTGTTCAGGAATGATATCCGGACAATATTTTTCTTACCTGCTATGAAGCTGCCTTTTGCAGTTTACATAAATATAATGTACTAAGGGGGTATACATTTGGTATACGACGTATTTCTCAACAAAATCAAAACGGGCATGGAACAGGCCCTGGGAAAGGAGTATGAACTGAGCCTGCACAGGATCACCAAAAACAACGGCCTGATTCTGGATGGTCTGTGCATTTCCAAAGACAAAAATCCGGTAGCTCCTGCTATTTATCTCAATAACTGCTACCATCAGTATCTGGAAGGCTGCTCTTTGGAGGAAATCACTCAGGAGCTTTTGGAACTGTACCGCTCCAATGAGGTTTTGCCCACCATTCATCCGGCCCGGCTTTCCGATTACAGCGCCATGAAATCCCGGACCGCCTGCCGCCTTATAAACACGGCTGCCAATGAAACACTTTTGCAGGATATGCCTCATATTCCATGGAACGATCTTTCCATCGTATTCTACCTGTTTCTTCAGGAAAATGATACCGGTATAATGACTGCCGGAATCCATACCTCTCATCTGAATACCTGGGGTATTTCCCAGGATGAACTCTTTCAGGCTGCCATCTCCAATGTTTCCCAGCTCTTTCCTCCGTCCATTACCAGTATGGACTGTATTTTAGAGGATCTGACAGACGCCGTCCCCGACCTGAACAGACAGGCCATGACCCCTTTCTATGTTCTTTCCAATACCTGCGGAATCAACGGAGCAATCTGTATGCTCTATCCTGATGTTCTTAAACATTTCTCAGAAGGGATTGAACGCGACGTGCTGATTCTTCCCTCCAGTATCCATGAAGTTCTGCTTCTTCCCGATGAAGAAGACATTTCTTATGACGAACTCAGCCAAATGGTAGCCCAGATCAATGCCTCCGAGGTTCTGCCTCAGGACCGCCTCTCCAACCAGATCTATCGCTACAGCCGGAGATCTGATTCGATTGAGATCGTATCTTCCTGCATGCTTCCCCTCAATTAAAGCATACAAAAGGAGCTGCTGTACGAACCCTTTCATCCGTTACAGCAGCTCCTCTTTTTACCTATCCTTTATACAATCCTTACTGAACCCAGGCTCCCGATCCGTCTACATATCTTCCATCCGGTGTCCAGGTATTTCTAAACATCACTCCGCTTCCGCCCATATAGTACCATCTGCCATTCACAGACTGCCATCCGGTTGTCATAGCGCCGCTTCCATCCAGATAATACCACTGTCCGTTCTGCTCCAGCCATCCTGTCTGCATTACGCCGCTGCTGTTTAAATAATACCATCTGCCGCTTACATACTGCCAGCCCGTCTGCATCTCACCGCTTCCATTGAGATAATACCACTGTCCGTTTACATTCTGCCAGCCGGTTGTAAGAGCACCATTGGAACCAAGATAATACCACTGACGGTCTACCTTCTGCCAGCCAGTAAGCATATATCCGGAACGGTCAAAGAGATACCACACTCCATCGATCTGTTTCCAGCCATCTGCCGGATAACCGCCTGTAGAGTAAGAATACCACCAGCGTCCGCCTTCCTGTACCCAGCGTCCGCTTCCACCGTAAGAACCTGCCTCATCCTCATCTACATACAGGGAAGAAGAATCCTCAGACCACTCGCCTGCCTTGTCATTATAGCTTGCAATAGCTCTCACACGGAAGGTATAATCTCCTTCTTTATTAAAATATCCGGAAAAGTCAAAATACGTATTAGATGTATTGACAGTTGTAACCGTTTTGTCATCTCTTAACAGCTTTACATCATAGCTCTTGGAACCCTCTACCTCGTCCCACTCAGCCGTGCTGTCATTCCAGTCCAGATTATCAGCAGCCTCCAGCTTGCCTCCGATACGGTCCAGCTCTACCGTCACTTCCATATAATCGCCGTCATCATAAATTTTTGCCTTTTTAAACTCAGCGTCACAGCCGCTTATCTTAAAGTGGCTCTTGCTGGTATAGGAAAAACGGTATCCCTCAGAAGCAGAAAGTTCTACCTTTACCTCGGGAACATCTCCTACCGTCCAGACATCCTTATCCTCCAGATTCGTGTACTCTACGGAATCCACATCATATGAATCGTCTCTGGCCCTTACGCTGATATCACCAATATCATCTCCGCTCTCCGGCTCCTTATCATAAGAAAATTCCAAACGCACTGTATCGATCTTCTCCGTGCCCGCATAGACCGGAAATACAGCCATAGCTGACAAAAACGCTGCCATTGCCAGGGAAAATATTTTCTTTGTATACATATACCTCTCCTCCTTATATTTAAGATTCGTTTTGTTTCTTTTGTATGATTTTATTATAAAGGAAAGTTTGGATTTATGCAATTTCATAATTCTTACAAAGAGTTTACAATTCCTTACAGCCCAAACCGGTTCCCAGACTATTCCATATCCAAAAGCAGCTTTTTCACTTCCACCATACGGTCTCTGAGCCGAGCCGCCTCCTCAAAGTTTAACTCGGCTGCTGCCTGACGCATCTTCTTTTCCAGTTCCTTTGAAAGCTTTTTAAGTTCCTTCTCATCCATAGATTCCGGATCCTTCGTATCTGCGAAACTGTCATTTTCCACGGCCTTTGAAATGGTGATCAGGTCTCTTACTGCCTTTTTAATGGTTGTAGGCGTAATGCCATGCTCCTCATTATATCTCTGCTGGATCTGACGGCGGCGTTTCGTCTCCTCAATCGCCACCCGCATGGAATCTGTGATGGTATCGGCATACATGATCACATGACCCTCAGAATTCCGTGCCGCACGGCCAATTGTCTGAATAAGTGAGGTTTCTGAACGGAGAAAACCTTCCTTGTCCGCATCCAGAATCGCCACCAGCGTAATCTCCGGTATATCAAGGCCCTCTCTTAAAAGATTAATCCCTACAAGCACGTCAAACACATCCAGGCGCATATCCCGGATGATCTGCGCACGCTCTAAGGTATCAATATCGGAATGGAGATATTTCACCCGAATTCCCACTTCCCGCATATAATCGGTAAGATCCTCTGCCATCCGCTTTGTCAAAGTAGTGATCAGAACCTTATGATGGCCTGCCACCTCCTTGTTCACCTCTGAAATCAGATCGTCAATCTGCCCCTCCACAGGACGGACAAATATTTCCGGATCCAGAAGCCCGGTCGGACGGATGATCTGCTCCACCCGCATCAGCTCATGCTCCTGTTCATAGACAGAGGGCGTAGCTGATACAAACAGCATCTGATCAATCTTGCTTTCAAATTCCGAAAAATTTAAAGGACGGTTGTCCAGGGCAGAAGGAAGGCGGAACCCATAGTCCACCAGCGTCATTTTTCTGGAACGGTCTCCCGCATACATGCCCCGTACCTGAGGCAGAGTGATGTGGGACTCATCTACAATAATGAGAAAGTCTTTGGGGAAATAATCAATCAGGGTACAGGGAGGCTCTCCCGGTGCTGTTCCCGTCAAATGTCTGGAATAATTTTCAATACCAGAACAAAAGCCTGTCTCCCGCATCATTTCCACATCAAAATTCGTGCGTTCGGAAATCCTCTGAGCCTCTAACAGCTTATCCTCACTCTTAAAAAATGATACACGCTCCTTTAATTCCTCTAAAATATGTTCCGTGGCCTCCATCATCTTTTCCTTGGGAACCACATAATGAGATGCCGGAAAAATCGCCACATGCCCCAGCTGGGCCTTCACCTCTCCAGTCACGGTATCAATTTCCATGATCCGGTCTACCTCATCCCCAAAAAATTCCACCCGGAAGGCCTGACCGTCTGAGTAGGCCGGATAAATGTCCAGAACATCACCCTTGACCCGAAAGCTTCCCCGCTTAAAGTCCATGTCATTGCGGTCATACTGGATTTCGATCAGCTTGCGGATCACATCATCCCGGTCCTTTTCCATCCCCGGTCTCAGTGAAATAACCATCTCCTGATAATCAATGGGACTTCCCAGACCGTAAATACAGGATACAGATGCCACGATGATCACATCGCTGCGCTCGGAAAGAGCTGCTGTAGCCGAATGGCGCAGCTTGTCGATCTCATCGTTGATGGCGGAGTCCTTTTCAATGTAGGTGTCCGTGGAGGGAACGTAGGCCTCGGGCTGGTAGTAGTCATAATAGGATACAAAGTATTCCACTGCGTTACCCGGAAAATACTCTTTGAACTCACCATAGAGCTGTGCTGCTAAGGTCTTATTGTGCGCTATTACCAAAGTCGGCTTATTTAACTGGGCAATCACATTAGCCATGGTAAAGGTCTTTCCGGAACCCGTAACCCCTAGTAAAGTCTGGAATTGATTGCCTTCCTGGAACCCTTTGACCAACGCCTCAATGGCCTGGGGCTGGTCGCCGGTGGGGGCGTATTCGGAATGTAATTTGAAGATTTTTTGTTCATTTTGCATAAAATCCACCTCCAGATTTCAAAGTAAAAAAGGACGCCTATAAGGCAAAAATTCGTCAAGGAACTTTTCATTTTCGTCGTGGCGCTTTCTCAGATTGCGGCAAAATAGGCCCACGACGAATTTTGTTCACAATCTGCTTTTTTTGCAACCTGCCGTACCCATGTAATTCTATATGGACGAAACAGGAACAAACCATATAAAAAGGACTCAGACATTGCACTTTCGTATATCACAAAGCAACGAGTCAAGTGACTGCTTGCAGGCATTTGGCGACTGCCATTGACAGTAGACTCTTTGCGTCTACTATATCACAAGTTCTTTCAAAAGTACAGAAGCAGTGAACATCTGTTCTTTTGCTTTTACGCAGTCTCCGGAAGGAATCCTGTTACATCCACCACAATCTCCAGCAGTTCGTTTTTAAAGAGCTCATTTTCTTCCATATCTGGAAACACCATGTTCATATACTCCTCTATTTCCGGTACTCCATCCGCTATGATCTCTCTGTTGTCAGCATAAACGTCTCTTCCTAACTGTCATTCCAATTTTAAGATACGGTTAATATAATCAATATCCGAATATTTTACGCCATTGATTTCGGATCTGCCAGGACTCCAGATAGCTGTAAAGCTTCTCTTTCTTTGCGAAGGTGCGGTTCCCGGCCTCGTCATACTCATAAGTATAGGTGGCCTTGTCAAACTGCCCCCTGCTCTCCGTGCACTTTATAAGCTGCCCGTTGTCATCATAAATGAAGTTCCGCTCCGTAGTCTCCCACTCCGGGTTCTGGTTCTGCCACGGGTTCGTTCCGATTTCTTTGGAGTTTCGATATATGCCTTTCCTTTAATATCATATCTTTGTGCTGATTCAATCAGAAAAGAATCCTCAAAATAATCCAGATATTTCTTAATGGTAGCGGAAGTGATTCTGGATTTCTTTATCGTCTTGAACGTATTCTTCAGTTTTTCCGGATTGGTCAGCGAACCAATGGCAGAAGAAAGAATATTCAGCAGATCTTCCAGTTCTCCAATGTTCTTCACTCGGTTACGTTTGGTAATATCTCGAAGATAAATCTCATTGAACAGATTCTGTAATGCAGCTGCCTTATCGTTTGCTCCCTCACGAAGGACAACCAGAGGGATACCGCCGTATAGCATATATTCAGATAATCCCATGTACTTATCACCGTTGTAATCGGTAGCTATATCTTTGGACAGGAGTTTTGCGTTACTTCCAGTCACAAATACATCCATATTATCTTTACGAAGATAACCATTCAGAACAGCTTCAAAACAATCCAGCATCTGAATTTCATCAAGCAGCAGATAATACATTCCTTCACCTGCAACTTTGGAACGGATATATGCCATGAACTTTTCAGGGTCAACTCCACGCTTTTCCTTTTCAATCTGAATCAGGCTTTCGCCAATCAGACAAAGATCATCGGCTGAGTCAAAAGCAATGCGAATGATATGGTCAGCATCACCTCCGCTTTCCAATAAGTGATGATAAAACAGATTATTCAGTAAGCATGACTGCTGCATATCTATGATAATATTTCATTAAGAAGTTTTTGATATTTTGTCCCCAAAGATACAATCATCAACTTATACCACGTATCATGTGAAAATTCACCAATTTCGATACACCATATTTTATAATGCAAATCTCTGGTAACGGTATTTTGTTATTATAAGCACTTCCTACCACGCTTTTCCCAATGGCAGATTCCAGTCTACCGCATAGAAGGAGGTCTCCTGTTTCAGCTTCTTATACAGGTTTTTCCTCGTCTTGTACTTATCCGGCGAGTTGTTCCAATACTCATATCCTCTCATATAGCTCTCCGCCATATCATCCCATGAGACAAAACGTGCCTGGATCGTTTTTGCGGCTGAGAGCATCTGATCCAGCATTTCTGTCTCCGTATAATACTCTGCCAGATAACACTCTCTCAATACCTGCATGGCCCTGCAGTAATCCCAGCCGTCGATTGCTCCTTCTCCTCCGCGTTTATACGCAAGGAGCATATCCTTAACGAATTCATTATTCTTATACTGCTCCTCGATCTGCTGTTCCGTTCCATTCAGGTATCCCATATAAGAAAGCAATCCCATTTCTTCCTGAAATCCGGAGCGGTGGCCTGAGGTCAAAAGCCAGTTAATAGTAGAATCAGCAGATGCGCGGTCTGTTATCCCCCATGCCATTTCCAGCCTGGTCCTGGCATCACCCGCGTATTTTTCCGGGGTGCTTACAAAATACTCCTGATTCCATCCCGTTTCATTTGCAATGATTGCATACGTCGCATAAAACCATTGCTCTGCCTGCTCCTTTGTAATGGATACCGCCGGGGCTGTTTCCTGCTGCAGCCATGCTCCGCTGGACTGAAACGTATATGATACCCCGTCTATTGTCTGAGTGGTATCATGCAGCATTTCGCCTATAGGCGCACAGTAATACCATTCTCCATTCGACTCAATCCACCCGGTCTGCATGTAGCCTGATCCATTAAAATAATACCAGTTTCCAGAAATCAGCTCCCAACCGCCGGCTGGATAAGAACCATTATCCTGCTCATACCACCAGCCCGTACTGTCCTGCTTCCACTGTGCACCGTAGACGGGGAGTGAAACGGATAATGCCGTTCCAATTATAATAGCTGCTGTGGTTGCTTTTTTCTTCATAACCGTTCCTTCTTTCGTATATGAAATTGACAACTTTATAGTATCCGATCTTTTTTCTGCTTTTCGGTCTTATCATTGCGGATATAGCAGATAACCAGAGAAACCAGCACGAAAACTGACATTATCCTGGAAACCTTTATGTACAGAATCTCACTCTGTTTTGCTTCTCTGTATTCTTCCATCAGCGCCTTTGCTTCCTGAGGAATCTCATCTGCATCTTCTATGGGCTTCCCATCCTTTTGGAATTCCAGTGTTTCCAGAGAACGTTTGTGTTCACTTATATATACAGATGAATAGAAAATCTCAAGCAGCACTAAAAAAATAAAAACCAGAATACGTCGTTTGCTCATCTTTTAAATGTCCCCTTTTTAATGCTGGGACGTATCATTTTTCTTTTATGTGGACTTTCGTCACCCTAGCCGTGGGACATCGCCCAGCAAAAATAATCAAAACACTTAGTTTTACGCTGATAAGGAAGTATTCACAACAACTTATAACTAACGCTGACAAACAGGGTGCAAACAGAGAGTTAATCACTTTCAATAGTGGTCGGCTCTCTGTTTTTCTATCTTCACTTTGTTACGCAATAGAACGTCATTTTTGAGGGTAGAAGTATAAAATATCATCTAAGCGTTTTACACATTCCCTTCCTATCCTTTCCCTAATCCCTCTCCTTGGGGGCAAAGCAAAGCGGCAGAGCCGCCGGAATGGAAAAGAACGGAACGGAAAAGGCTTTCAATGGAAATCATAAACAGAGTATTGGAAAATCACTTGTTTCCCCAAAATAGTAATTGCTTTCTCGCTACATTGATTTACGCACCGATAACATAAGGTACACCGTCCGTTTGCTACAATCTTACATTTGGATAATGACAAATTATTCATAGGACACACCAATGCACATTTCCCGCACTTTATACAAGCGTCGGTATCTATCTGTATTTTGTTTGAATATTCTTGTGTTTTATGGTAAAACCAAAGCCGCTGTCCCAAAAGCCCTGCAATATGGCATAAAAATCCCAAACCGTCTTTAGTTGGAGTACCATTTTTCAAATTACACACCGCTGATTTTATGCGTTCTTCTGCTTGTATAACAATTTGCTTATTTTGAGCCGGAGTACACTTTAAGGCTTTTACATCACAAATACAATCCGGCATTTTCAGATGAAGTCCACCCCATACCTGTGCGCCGTATCTCTCGAACAATCTTGCAGATACGCCCGCACCATCGCCGCTAAACAGTCCCATTGTTGCAATAATGAAAACACGTTTTCCTTTCCATATATCAGAATTTTCGCAGATAAAATCCCGTACAATTTTAGGCAAATTACTGTAATAGATTGGATAAGCAAAAATAATGTCTTTATGATATGTAACTTTTTCCATTGTACCTGTATCTTCTAAAGGGGTTATTTCAATATTCCTATCATATAGAGCAACAAAGTTTTCTAAACAATATTTTGTATTTCCTGTTCCGCTAAAATAAATCCCTATCATATTTTTTCTCCCGTATTATCTAAAAAGGAAAGTTGAAAAACGTCCATAAAATCAATGACCTTCTCTCTCCAATCATTATCATAATTTACATTATTCATGGTGGCTAATGAAGTAACGCCATGTATAAAAGCCCAAATGGTTATGATAATATCATTTTGCTTTTCTTCCGAATAGTGCGTCTGCCCTAATAATTTACTTACAATATTTTTATAGATAATATAAGGTTTATAGTTTTGGTCGTCTGGTATTGATAACGATAAGTCAATTTTTATATTGGATTGAGAATATAAAAATTGAAAATAAGCAGGGTTCTCTACAAAGAAAGATACATAGGCTATCCCCATATCTTTCAATATTTCTGCGACATTATTATTCTTTTGAACGGTACTTTCTAATTGTTTAGAAAATCTATCTGTGATAAATAATTGCATTGCTTCAAGCAGTTCTTCTTTATTTTGAAAATGGCTGTAAGGGGCAGCATGGCTGACCCCACACGCCGCAGCTACCTTTCTCAAAGAAAAAGCATTTACTCCCTCTGTACTTACAAGCTGAATACCTGCTTCGATTAAAGCGTTTCGCAAGTCTTTATGATGATAAGTCTGTCGTTTCTGTGCCATGCTAAGTCCTCCAATCTTTACACTGTCTATATTATAAAACCTAAACTTTACAGTGTCAAGTTTGAGGAGGATTTTAAGTTGTGATACTTGAAATTATTTTTTCCTAAACGGTTATTTATTTGGCATTTCAGAAACTTTTCCGTAATAAGAGATAAGAAAAACTTTTTCAAAATTTTCTCTCAAAACTTCGGCAAAATCGCTCTGCTCGGTGTTGTAGGTAGTGAGAGGAAAATCAGAGGGTTTGGGATACTTCCCAACAAGCAAAATGCAGGGCATTTTCGGAAAAGAGTACTCTTTTTCTATGCTTGCTACGAAACTTATCACATTACAAATCAAAGAAAGGACGGGAAAGGAATGGAACGGAAACAAGAACAAGATACAACAGATGATAGGCAGAAACAGGGAAATCCGGCAGATGAAACAGTGATTTATAAAATCGGCGGCACATTCTATGAAGTGTCTACCTCTTGCGGCGGCTCTGAACCGCTTTTTGAAAAGATGAAGCGGCTCATAAAATCAGAAAATCTCAAAGCGCCTACTGACAAAGGAAAAGAAGTCCGCTATAATGAAGATAGCAACCTGTCTGTCGGGCGTTCATTACAGGAGGAATGAACATGACAGCAAATACATATAAGCCCGAACAGATAACCGCATTATACGCCCGTTTAAGTCAAGAGGACGCATTGGACGGGGACAGCAACAGCATTGTCAATCAAAAAGCAGTTTTAACAAAATATGCTTCGGATAACGGCTTTACAAATCCTGTATTCTTTATTGATGACGGCGTTTCCGGTGTAACTTTTGACAGACCGAATTTTAACCGCATGATTGCAGAGATTGAAGCCGGAAATGTGGCGACAGTCATTGTCAAGGATATGTCCCGCTTGGGGCGTGATTATCTGAAAGTCGGTTACTATACGGAAATCTTTTTCGTTGAAAGAGATGTTCGCTATATCGCAATCAATGACGGCGTGGACAGCGCAAAGGGCGACAATGATTTTACTCCTTTCCGAAATCTGTTTAACGATTTTTACGCCAAAGATACCAGTAAAAAAGTACGGGCAATCAAGAAAGCGCAGGGCATGGCAGGAGAACATCTGACTAAGCCGCCCTATGGCTATAAGGTAGACCCCAACGACAGAAAGAAATGGATTGTAGATGAAGAAGCTGCCGCTGTGGTAAAGCGAATTTTTGATTTATGCGTTGCAGGAAAAGGACCTATGCAAATAGCGAAAATTTTGAAAGCTGACAAAGTGCTGACAACACGCGCTCATTATGCAAAGCAGAAAGGAAAATCACTTCCCGATAATCCGTACAGTTGGAATGAAAGTACGATTGTAGCAGTTTTGGAGCGTATGGACTACTGCGGACATACGGTAAACTTCAAAAGCTATTCCAAATCCCACAAGCTGAAAAAGCGGATTCCCACCACAAAGGAACAGCAGGCGATTTTCCGCAACACACATGAAGCAATCGTTGAGGAAGCTGTCTTTGAACGGGTACAGGAATTAAGGGCAAATAAACGCCGCCCCACAAAGGCAGAGCGACAGGGAATGTTTTCCGGCTTGGTATTCTGTGCGGATTGTGGAAGTAAACTGCACTTTGCCACCTGCAAGAGCTTTGACGGTTCACAAGACAACTACCGCTGTGCAAGATATAAAAGCAATACGGGAGATTGTACGGCACACTTCATCAGAGAAGAAGTCCTGCGGAAAATCGTTCTCAATCGGATATTTGCCGTAACTGCCATGTTCTATGAGGACATTACCACCTTTATGGAACTGATACAGAAACAGCGGTTTGATGAAGCGGAAAAGGATATGAAACGCAAGCAGTGTGAAGTAAGGCAGGCAAGAAAACGGATTGCAGAACTTGACCGGATTTTCAAGCGGATTTATGAGGACGACATCAACGGCACAATCAGCCATGAGCGATTTTGACAGCTTCGCCGCCATCATCCGCAAGTATGTGGGAATAACCGAATTAACTCCCACTATCGTCAATGAGTTTATAAAGAAAATCGTTGTCCATGCGCCGGAGAAGATAGACGGCAAGCGTTTTCAGAAAGTGGATATTATCTTTAACTTCGTGGGAGAAATCCATTTGCCGACTGACCCGCAGACAGAACAGAAAAAAACCGATAAACAGGAAAAGACGGCATAGCCCGAGACCGTTTCAAGTTTTGTGTAAACTCAAAAAACTGATATAAGATATGTCATTAGTTATTCTGGGCAGAGCCGATTTTTTGAGGTTCTGCCCTTGCTTGTATTATAATGCAGTTTCCAGACATGTCAAGCAGGGCTGGCTGGGCCAGCCCTGAAAGGCCAGAAACAGCTTATAATCCGGATAATCGTTCTTCAAAAAATATTTCCAGCTGCGAATGGATCTGTCCCCAATCCTGTCGGTGTCCAGTCCATTTTTTCGTGATATCCACCATGGCCAGATACAGCATTTTCAGGAGACTCTCATCCGAAGGGAATACCGTCTTGGATTTCGTGACCTTCCGCAGCTGCCGGTTAAATCCCTCGATGGTATTCGTGGTATAGATTAAGCGGCGGACCGCTTCCGGATACTTGAAATACGTTGAAAGATTCGCCCAGTTATCCTTCCATGATTTTGCGATTTTGGGATATTTCCCGCTCCATTTCTCATCAAAACTATCCAGTTCAGCCCGTGCGATTTCTTCCGTTGGAGCTGCATATACACGTTTCAGATCAGCCATCAACGGCTTGAGTTCCTTATAAGAAACGAACTTTGTCGTATTCCGGATCTGATGAATGATACACTGTTGGATCTCAGTATCCGGGAAAACGGCTTCAATCGCCTGTGGAAAGCCTGTCAGGCCGTCTACGCATGCGATCAGGATATCTTCTACGCCACGGTTTTTCAGTCCGTTCAAAATGGAAAGCCAGAACTTTGCACTCTCATTTTGCCCTACATACATGCCGAGCACGTCTTTATGCCCTTCCATGTCGATTCCGATAGCGACATAAACCGCACGTTTTACAATCCTGCCTTCATTACGGACATGGTAATGGATAGCGTCCATGAAAACGACCGCATAGATTTCCTCCAAAGGCCGTTCCTGCCATTCTTTTACGATGGGCAGGATTTTATCCGTGATCCTGCTGATGGTGCTGTCAGAAATCTCGATGTCATAGAGTTCCCGCATATGGCTTTCGATATCATTCGTAGTCATTCCTTTGGCATACATGGAGATGATCTTTTCTTCCATGTCCTGAGTGACCGTATTCTGATACTTTTTGACGATCTGTGGTTCAAACTCTCCTTTCCGGTCTCTTGGGATATCAATCTCCATATCGCCGTAGCTGGTATGCATGGTCTTCTGGGAATGGCCATTTCTGGAATTATCTGTTTCCTTGTTCCGATAATCATACTTGGAATATCCCAGTTCCTCATCCATTTCCTGATCCAGGGCACCTTCCAGGATGATGGACATCATATCCCGCATAATGGAATTGACATCCGTTCCATCCTTGACCGTTACATTGTTCTCTTTCAGGTAGTTGCCCATCATTTCCCGAAGAGCTGCTTTTTGTGGGGTATCCTTTTTTCTTGCCATAAAATAAACCTCCAAACTGGTAAGTCTATCTTACATCAGTTTGAAGGTTTACACAAACTTTGGGATACTCCCCATAGCCCTTAAACGGGGCTATACCGCCTAATTGAAAAATATACTTCCTTGTAACCGAAACCCCTTCTCTTTACGTTGTTTAGGACAAAGCCGGTCATTCCAACGATTTGCACATTGTGGAAAATAACCCCCGTTCTTTCCCCGTCTGGCATATACATCTTCTCTTCCCCAAAACATCGAAAAGAAACGTATTGCCATTTTCTTTGTAATATATGGCGGATTTACGATACGACTCCCTTGATCCAGGTCATATTCTTCTGCACTTTCTATTTTTTCTTCAAAAGGATTCACCTCTTCATATGAAATGCCTGCTTTCTTCAATTTATCTTTTAATATCTTGTTCTCATATTCAAGCAACCTAACCATCTTTCTCAATGAATCTGCATCATATGCTTCTATGTTCAAACCTTCCACCTACAATTCTTATTATCTCGTAACATAACTTCCATTCAATGTCCCAACTTAATTTTAGTACTTGTTCCAACTATTTTCAATACTTATTTTCCGTATTGACGCATTTCTTCGCCAATCGTATAATTAAGTTAGATACAGAGCATTTCTGTTATCAAAATATTGCCCGCCCACCATTGGCGACTTATAAATGATTGGCTCGAAAATATTGTTCGCTTACCGGAAGCGTCTAATAAATGTCCGGCTTGAAAATTATTTAGAAATAATTTCTGTTTTTGATATTGTGTTTTTATCACACATTGCATATACTATAAATACACAAAAAAGCCAGAAAAAGAGGAGGTGTTAGTATTTGCAACAAATTCTCACGATTATATTTTTCTCTTGCATGCTGCATGTACTTTTCCCAATGAAGTGCAACCATTGGCCTTCCATTCTTGTCCAGAAACAGAAATCCTCCATATCCATCCACCATCGGCTCACGTTTTGGTTTTCTTCTATTCTTCAGGATCCGAAGAAATGCCTCTTTTACATCCGATTCCATAGGAAGTAAACGAGTACCACTTGTTGTCTTTGTAGATACGATGATATACTTCATTTCTCGAGTTCTTTGCAACTGATGATTCACATTGATAATATCTTCTTTAAAGTCCAAGTCTTTTACAGTAAGTCCACAAAATTCAGATATTCTAAGACCTGTCTTGAATAAGATATAAAATGCATCATAATACTGATTATAATGCGGATCATTCTTTACAAAATCAAGAAATTTAGTTTCATCTTCCGGAGAAACAGCTTGTCTTTTCTGACTGTCATTAACAAGTACTGTACCTAATTCAAATCCAAATGGATTTTTTAGAATCAAGTCATCATCCACAGCCATTTGAAAAGCAGGTCTTAAAACACCTCTGATGGAATGAATGGAACTATATCCTCTACCATCTCTTTGTAGTTTTATCAGAAAAATCTTTGCGTCAGAAAGTTTCACATCATCCACTTTCTTATAAGCGAATTCTTCCTTTTTCAATACATTCACCACAAATTTGTAATTCGCTAAAGTATTATGCTTTACTCCTGTTTTCAGGGAAAGATATCGTTCCACAAGTTCAAGCACTGTAATGTTACTTCCTGTAATCCCTTGCATCTGTAAGGACTGAACTTTTCTTTCTTTTTCCCTGAGAGAAAGATCTGCCCGTTTACCTTCCGGCATCTTATCTGCTTCTGTCAATCTCCAACTATATAATATTTTACGCTTACCAAGTGAATCTGTATATTTATAGCGGTAACGTCCACTTGGTTCCTGCCATTCTCCTTGCTGGAGAACTCTGCCTTTATCATCACGTCTCTTTGAAATCATATCCTACCTCCAAGGGGACGCAACATGATATTGTTAGTATATCATGTAACCCCTATTTCGAACACCTCCTTCTTTTAAATTTCATTTTATATCGCACTGAGTGTATCAATAAATTTTTCAAATCTTGTTCGTTTTATCTGTACACGATTCCCATTCCAAAGCAAATACTCTGCATTTGGATTGTCACTGACTAACTTACGAAGCTTTCCTTCTCCAATACGAAAATAGGATGCTGCCTCTTCAATGGATAATGTATACTTCTTCCAATAAGGTATATCATAACTTGTCATTTGTATGCCTCCTTCTATTATCTTTGTTTTTGACATTGGCGGCTGGCAAAGGTATCTATAAAGACTGCCAATGCCAAAGTAATTTTTTGCCAATGTCATCCTTTATTCTGTTGTCAACGCAACTGTTTTTCTTCCCTGACACCAATCGTAGCTCAATCTGTTTTCCAGCTGCTTTCTTGCATCTCTTCCTGTTCTGGAAGAAATCCCATAGGCTAGCAGTTCTGGCTCTAATTCTTCTAAACACATTACTTTCCGTTTGGTTAATAACTCCAGAATCAACTTCTGTGCCTTTTCCAGTTTCGTTTCCTTTTTCGTTCCTGCTTTCCCCATCAGCAGATCTTCAATGGATATATCGTATTCTCCTAACCATTTTAAGCCTTCTTCTCCTAAAGAAAACGCTACCGGATTTTCCTTCTTAGCAAGAGAATCCTTTTGCTGATATACTACTCGGATATCCTGTTCCTTCTCTTTTTCCACCTTTTCTACAAATAAGATGCTTCGTACTGCCGCTGCGATATCAATGGATCCCAGGGAACGGTAATCACTCTGACTTCCCGACGACTTATTCAAATGTCCAATGAGAACAATGGCACATCCAGTTCTCTCTGCAATCGTACTGAGATGTCGAAATAAGGGACGGATCTCATTTGCCCGGTTCATATCCACATTGGCTCCCAGATAAGCCTGTATGGGATCCATGATCATGAGTCGTACATTATTCTGTCGGATGGCTTTTTCAATCCGATCGTCCGTCATAGAAAGCTGTTTTTCTTCTTCATTGATGAATCGTACCCTTGTCATATCTGCACCACATTTTGCTAATCTGGGTTTAATGGTATCTGCAATCCCATCCTCTGCTGTTTGATACAACACATTAAAGGGTTCTATCGGAAGTGCATTGGGAAGTTCCTTTCCGTTGGTACAGTATGCGGCAATTGCCATTGCAAGCCATGTTTTTCCTTTTCCCGGATTCCCCTGGATCAAAGTAACCTTTCCAAAGGGAATGAACGGATACCATAACCACTGGACCACCGTTTCCTCAACCTCCGACATTTTCATGACCGGAACTGGTTTTTCCCTGGCATCTCTCCAACACCTCTGCTTTGCCATATTTTCTACCGGAACTTCTGCTACCAGACATTCATTCCAGTCTTTCTTCACCGGTTCTAATCGGTACACACTCAGTTCCTCCGGAATAAGAGAAACAAACTGCCTGCATCTCTCATTTCCAGACTCATCATTATCCAGACACAAGTAGATGGAATGGATATGAGGATATTCTGTATACATCCGTTTCATTGCTTTTTCACTCAATCCTCCTAGGGAAATATAACTATGCTTTTCCCATTCTTCTGGAACTGCAGTGATATAAGACAAAAGATCAATGGGGGATTCAAACACAAACAGTTTTTCATCCGTTCCTATATGTCCAAATCCATAGATTTTTTCTGAACCTCTTGCTTCCCCACGATATCGTTTCTCATCGGTTCCCCGCATAGCTGCATATCTGGGATTCTGTTCTTTGTCTCTTCCAACGAATACCACATTGTGATAGTTTTTACTTTCATAAATATCCCCTTTTTTGATCATCTGATCTACAAGCTGTTTGGATAGTTTTCTCTGCTCAATGAGATACTTCCTTGCAATCTCACAGTTTTCATTTCTTTCTGGCAGTTCCAATCCAGGCAAGGGGATGGGGCAGACCTTCTGTCTGCCTGCATCTTCCTTCGCCGTTCTATTATTGCTGTCTCCCTCTTCGCCTAATAATTCTTTGACTGCCTCTGCAAAAGAAAGGCCGTAGAATTCTTTCATAAAATCAATAGCATGACCGCCTTTATTCTGACTAAAACGATACCATTCATTCTTATTGATCATCACACTGTCATGTCGTAACCACCTGTATTCCTTTCCACATCGTTTGAACTTTTCTCCTCTCCCAGAAAGAAAAACATATAAATCGGTATCATCTGCTCTTTGGATCTGTTCTCTTGTATATTCTTCCATTTTCTAAAATTCCTCCTATAACTCCATTCCATGATGTTTCTTCTTTCGTTTCATGGTTCTCACTGCTTCTTTTGTTTCTGTGGATTGCTTCCGCTTGTTTGTTTCTGGAAGAGAAACCTCTTCGTCCTCCTCTGCCATCAAAACTTCCACATGATTTTTAACTTTCTCATACTTTCGTAACAGGGCATGGATCCGTTTATCTTCCTTTCGTAAAGCATCAATCTCTTCCGATAAACGATCTGCTTCTCGCTTCCATTTTCCTTCTGGTATTTTTCCATTCGCATCCAGATTTTCTTTTAAGATTCTTTCCGAACGATAATATCCGCTAAGTTCCTTCTTATGTTCCTCTTTGAATTTTTCCCTGCCAAAATATTTGTTCTTTAATTCCAGATAAACAGGTCTCGTTTCAAAATACTCTTTCATTGCATAAAGATTGCTGTTGATACTTCGCAGAGCAGACAGTTGTTGATTCAACCGCTGACTCACCTCTTTTAGCTGAGTATCTAATTCCTGGATTTTCTCCGTCAGCTGTTCTGGGGTTCTCACATCCTGCTCTTCCAGAAAGCGGATCGTCTCTGCAAATTGTTTCAGATTTGTATTCTTCGCCTTTTGTGTTCCATAAGCGTGGGATTCTGCGACTGCATTTCTCTTGTCATAATAGTTTCTTAGATAATCCGCTAAAGTTGGCTGATGTAAGAACAGCATCCGTTCCATCAACTGGCTTTGTCGAAACAAAGACCATTGAAGAAGATTCTTTGCCCGTTCTTTCATATCATTCAAGGCACGGATGAGTCTGTTTAAACTTCCCAGTGCAGTGGAAATTCCTCGTGCTTCCATTGCTTGTACATTCGGTCCTTCATGCACCATCGGGATCTTATCAATCCCCCGTTCCTCATAAGATCTGGCATCGACTCTTTCTGTAAGTCCTTTTTCTTCATACAATTCATTGCACATCCTTGCCCAGGCACTTCTCAATTCTTCCAAGGTTTCTTTCCTGCTCCAATCCGTTGTATGTACCGCCCGAAATACCGGCTGCCCTTTCTGATTCAAAACCGGCTGCCCGTCCGGGGTCAGCACCGGAACCTTTTTTTGCTTCTGTCCCCAGGTGCCATCTTCCTTTAAAGGGCGGATGGGAACCATGATGTGCATATGGGGATTGGGGATTTTATCCTTTGCCTTCTTCGGATCATGGATCGCTAGATCTGCGATCATCCCTCTTGCGACTAACTGTTCTTCTACGAATCTTCTTGCAAGCTCAATATTTTCTTCCATGGAAAACTCATTCATCAAGGCAATATCATAGCTGTGTGCCAGCTGTGCTTTCTTATTCCCTTCGATCCATTCTACCTCATTCCAAAGGGTCTCCCTGTCTTTAAATCTCTCCGGAGCCTGTTTGGGAAGATGGATCTCCGCTAATACCACACCGCCTTTTCTCGTATAATCACTTACTTCTCCATAATACGTACATTCCAGTTTTGTACCGGCCCGATAGGCAGCACTGGCAATGGCAGACTGTCCTTTTCCTCTGGATAATTGATTCAGATGAAAGTGATAACATCCCATCTTACTCATCTCCCTGTGGCAGTTCGCCTTGTTGCATCGCCTTTAATAGTGCTTCTTCTTCTGCGAATTCTCGTTCTTTTGCTTCTGCAATTTCTGCCCGTCCACGAACCATTTCATGAACGACATCACAAAACTTACAAGCGGGATCATGAAGAAGTTCATCCATCAGCTGATAAAATTCTGCCTCTGTCAGATATTTGGTATCTTTACAGATTGCTTCTATGACTGCTCCTTTCTGAATCAACAGATGGGTTCGTGCCTTTCGCTTTTTCTTTTTCTGTGTATCCAGATAATTCAAGGATCTCTGGATCCTGTGCTCTGCCTGCTCCTTCTCAAGCTTTGCCTGTTTCAATGCAGCTTCTGTTTTTTCAATCTCATAAAGTGCTTCCTTCGTATATTCCTGAAATGTTTTTTTCTTCGCCATATCATTTTTTCTCCTTTTCAATTCTTCCTTTTTCTCTGTTACGAGATAGGCATTTCTGCCGGAAGGGGAACCCTTCTTCGGATGGATCATCCGCAAACACTTTCGGAATTCTCCTTCAGAAAGATGCTACTTCCGTAGGACGCACATACCTTTTAAGGTATATAAGTGCGCTCTTCTGCTTTCAGCATCCGAGTTTTTCTTACTCAAACGGAAGTTCTTCTCCGTCTGGAAGATTCATAAATCCATCTGGATCGGTATCTTCTTTCTTTTCTGATCCTGACAGTTTCTTCCCTTCTGCGAAATAATGTTCTTCTACGATCACGTTGGTGGCATAAACTTTATTCCCCTCCTGATTCACATAGCTTCCTGTCTGGATCCGTCCGCTTACTAAAATCTTCAACCCTTTTTGCAGATATTTTTCTGCAAACTCAGCATTCTTCCCAAAGGTAACACAGGAAATAAAATCTGTTTCTGCCTTTCCATCCTTTCGATATCGTCTGTCTACTGCCAGCGTGTATCGTGCCATTGCAGTACTGTTTTCATCCTGGAGACATTTCACCTCCGGATTTTTTGTCAGTCTTCCCATTAAGATTGTTTTGTTCATGTAGTTTCTCCTTTCTCTTTTCGTTTTTTCTTTGTTCTTGAATCAGGCCCGATTCTTTTAAGGCAAATGTAATTTGTTCCTCATATATCAGAACGTAGAGAGGGCTTTTTACAAATAAAAAAGGAATTTTATTTTTTTGCTCTCATATAACGAAAGGCTCAGAGGGGAAAATACAGGGTGGAAAAGGAAATTTTTTATTTTTCTGCACAAAAAAATACCCCTATGACTTCAAAATCGAAATCATAGGAGTATTTAGTCCTACCTACTCAGTGGGGTGTTTTACATTTTGTTTTACACATGTTATTACAGTGTTTTTCAGTTCGACAAGCTGAAATTTACATAAATCTGCTTATCAAGTTATATGCAGTAACTACATAGACAAAAATTGCTACACCTGCAAATATCATAGCATCTTTCTTTGCACCATTATCATAACACTCCCTTGCATTCGTCAAAAAGGTTAATCCCATAAAAACAAACATAATTGGCAGTGTTATATCAGTAGACACTATGTTCATCAGTCCAAGAGAACCGAATATAATGGTTAAAACACTAAATATTGCTTTCTTGGTACGCATAAGTACTTCTCCTTCCAACTTCTGTTTCTTTTTTAGATACACTCATTTATTCGAGATTTTTTATAACTAAGTTGTAATTGCTATCATAATGCAGTCCAAGTTCTCTACACATTCTATCGTTTACCTTATCTAAGGCTTTCTTGTATTCTGCGTACTGTGGAGATAGCACCATCAAATTAGGAATGAATATGTCGTTATATCCTTTATCTTGGAACTCTTTCTGCATTTTTCTCTGGGCAATAAATGACGGATGATATTTCATAATGCCAGTTTTCATTTTAGCACCTTTCTTTACCATTTCTTTTAATTTTTCATATTCGCTTTCACTCATATCACGATAATAAGCTATCATCTCATCTGCAGTTCTTGTTTCCGGTGCAATCCCACCTGCTATTTTTACACCTATTCCCATAATAAAAGGAACTTTCAATGTCGTTTCATCACAATACTCTAATATGTTCCGTAAGGCTTGCTTCTGCTCCAGAGTCTTTAATCTCACATTAAGAAATGGTTTGAAGTGACTTTTTAAGTAATCTCCCCATTCTTTCCCCGGTAATAAAGACTCAATCGCATTTTCGACAGTTTGGTAATCAAGTATCTCATTTGCCTTGTCTGCATTACCATCATCTATAAATTGCTTCAACGCTTCAAGTTCTGAGTCCTGTAAAATTTTTTCCTGTAATTTTTCCTGATAAATACGTAAAAGAATACTTTTATCATCTTTTTCCAAAAGGGTTTGTATATCTTTAATACCAATCCCAAGCTTTCTATATACCGAAATTTTTTTTAAAGTTTTAACGTCTTGCATGGAGTAGTTTCGATAGCCGTTGCTATCTTTATCTACTGACAACAATCCTTTTTCTTCATAGTATTTAACTGCACGCTTTGTCATTCCGACTTCCTTAATAATTTCATTCAATAACATCGGACACACCTCCTTGTGATGATAGTATAAGGGTGTACGTTACGTACAAGTCAATATATTTTTGAAGTTTTCATTTCAATCATACAAATTCTAATTTTCTTAACTCTTTTAATTCGACAAGCTGGAATTTTTACTTTACGCAGCAAACTTTGTGTATGTATCAACAAGTGTCTGATGCGGCAACAGGTCTATCCCTAACGCTGCTGCCTCGGCTGCTTTTTCAATAGAATGATGTCTGCCACCAGATAAATTTCTAATATGTTGACTAACACCAAAAGTCTCCTGTGGAGAAGTGTACAGCCTAACAGGAATCACTTCTTCAATCAACTGTGGATCTGTCTTCACTATAGTGATGGACTCAGGTAGTTTTTCCGTTGTTTTGCTTAGGCTATTTTCAAGATTCTCCCACAGTTCCTTGATAGCTTCTTTATTTTTTAGGCCGATAATAATCCCGATAACAGCTGTGACACTAATTCCTGCGATGAGCAGTTGCTTCTTATGATCCTTAACCCAATTGACAAATTTATGCTTTTCATTCATGGCGATTACCTCCTGTTATTCTTTGTACTTACAGTATAACAGACAAATCGGAAACCGATGTTCGCATTTCGAGAACTATCAACTTTCAGAGAGGCAGATTTTGCAAAATTTAAAAGCGTAACTATTTCCCAGCATCATAAACGACAGCATCATCTGCATACCAACTGCCGAATTCATCTCTGCTGATAAATCAGTATCAACCATACCCACTATATAGCGTAGTGCAATGTAGTAATCCGCCAAATCAGACCATTCCGGTTCAGATTTTAAAGCTTTCAAGGCCTCAGTAATTATCGCACCAAAATCCGTAATGAAACTGACTCTTTTCTCTGCAACAGATGCATCTTCAGTATCCTTGAGTTGCATCCAATCTTTAAAACTCAACTTTTTTGACTGCAACTTGTTCTGTAAAGATAGGATTTGGTTTATATCGTATATCTGTGACCACCATATAAAAATACTCCACACAAGATTTGCTACTGCTTCTAGGTTCTCTGACTCGTCAGTAGCATTAGCAAACGATTCAAATATCCTAACAATCATATTACCAGGAAGAACCTCAGCATTAGAAAAGGCCGCTAATAATCTTTGAGACAGTTCATATCCATTTTTAAAGTTCGCGTTTCCCATAGCATCTTCAGAACTGTACAATGGCAAAATTGTTTTCATCAATTCCATTATATGACTCGGCGAGTTCATATCGATGGATATACTTTCTAACTCAGTCAAATCTGCATAAAGCAACTCATCTATTGGTTTGTTATAATGCGCAGCCAATAATTGTAATGTTTGAAAATCTGGTCTTCTTCTTCCGTTTTCGTATCCTTTAACTGTTGATTTGGCACAGTGGATAATACCGCCCAATTCTTCTAATGTCTCATTATGGATTATTCGTAAATGCTGAATGTTTCTGCCCAATTGATTATCATCCATTTCTATCATTTTGTCACCTCGTCAATTTCAACTCTTCCTATGATTGAAATTAATCTACTTGTCTATACTTAATCGCTGGGTTCCTAATTGAATTTGCTCGACCTCAATTTCACAACTTACACTATCCATACTCTTTCTTCGTTGAATTTCCGAACTTCTAATAGATAAGATGATTTCATCATTAGGTTGTAAATCTTTAAAGTCTATTGATTCCACATCACCTGTATCATAATCGCAATAGATTAATGGGACTTTAGAACAATCAATGATACATTTGCTTCCTAAAATATCATCTTCTATATCGTAATCTTTTACTGTTATGCTCTGGTTAGTTGCATCAATTTCTGTAATTATTGCATTAACCCCTAGATGAAGAGCATCCTCTTCTTTTTTATTTCCGCAAGCTGTCAAACAAAATATAAAAAGAAGTATGCTTAGCACAGATATCTTTTTTTCATTGATCATCCCTCCAAATTCTTTTTTATCGTTTTCTTTCAGTATATCATAATTATAATCTTTCCATAAAACAAAAAATTTTAATTCCTACGGATTTTTCTACAAAGCATATAACCACATATTATTACACTTCATCAGAAAAACTTTCTCAATCTATATTGAAAAATCGTAGCAGAATATCCGACATTCTATCTATCAATAGTTTCTCTTTAGCAAATATAATCTTGGTACGGTATCCTGTTCTCTCCGGTGCAAATTTTACTATACTTCTTATAGCTTCAAAAGCAAACACACAAACTACTTTCTTACTAAAAAAGCCTAGAAGAGACATTTTCTCTTCTAAGCCTTTATACTTTATCACAGAATACTTTTTGATTTTATTCTCCTCATGGTCACGAGGCTTTTTTCGCTTAAATCGTACCTTTTGAACACGTGTTGTTACATATAAAAGTCTTAACCCCACTAAATGCTCTTATCTCACCTCATAAACAACCTTCACAAAAATATCTCTTTTGTTACATCTATATGTAAAGAACTATCTGCTTTTTTACATTTAAAACACGCTATACCAAATTGTAAAGATTTTACTTTCAACTTCATTTATAATCATGACTACCGGCTTAGCCGGTAGTTTGCTCTGCGGCTATAAGCCGCTGTTCCTGCTTGCCTCTTAAGAGGCTCTGAATAGTCCGCCTTCCTCACTGCGGTCACAGGCTTGGCTCTAAAGAGCCTCTTTTATTTGCCCTTTTTTACCGGCTCACCCGTGAACGGGTCTATATATTCTTTTAGTGACATTTGATCGTATTCCCAATCTTCTTGTAATTGGTTTCTAATATACTCTTCAATTTTCTTTGCATTCTTACCTACTGCATCTACATAATAACCTCAACACCAAAAATGTCGGTTTCCGTATTTGTACTTTAAATCGGCATGTCTCTCAAATATCATTAGCGAACTTTTTCCTTTTAAGTATCCCATTATTTCAGATGCACTATATTTCGGCGGTATTCTTACAAACATATGTATATGATCTGGACACGCTTCTGCTTCTATGATTTCAATCCCTTTTCTCTTACATAGTTCACTTAAGATATGCCCGATATCTGCTCGTATCTGTTTATAAATAACTTTTCTTCTATACTTTGACGCAAATACAATATGGTACTTACATTCCCACTTAGGTCAGTTTACAAGGAACTACACGCAGACCGTGAAACGGGCTGCTGACAACAAACGGCGCTATGCTCCCGGCTGGGTGCATAGCACCTGTTTGTTGCGGGGGTTTCCAAAGGGGGCAGCGCCCCATTTGGCACACGACTTTGCGGAGCAAAGTGTAGTGTGTTATACGCTCTGTCGGCGTTGCCCTGAAAATACCGTTGCCGCCGGGGAGGGCAAGGGCATTTGACGCGGCAGGAAAGCAGGGCTTTGTTTGGGGCTGGTAAGCCGGAAACAAAGGGCTGATTTCAGCAGCAGACAGGGCGTATTATGAAAGCCCCCGTCCCTCGTCCTCCGCCCCCGGCCTATGGGACAAAAAGTCCCAAAGCTCTGGACACCGTGACCAGATGTGTGGCCACACTCCGGGAAAAGTAGCAGGACGGCAGGAAACCGTCAAGGCTGAAATGAATGGGCTGACGCCCGGCCTTGACCGTTCCCCGCCGCCCCGCTGGATGGGTGGACAAGGTGGCCAAAAGGAGGTCAGAAAAATGGAAGCTGCTGTTATTACCGCCGTCGGTATCGATGTGTCTAAGAGCAAAAGCACAGTTGCGGTACGGAGACCCGGAGGCGAAATCGTACTTCGGCCTTTCGATGTCCGCCACACGAACAGTGACTTGAAAAAGCTGGCATCCACACTCAAAAAACTGGGAGGCGATATCCGTATTGTAATGGAACATACCAGTACGTACTGGAGACCAATTGCACTGACATTGAAGGAAGCGGGCTTTTTTGTTTCCATTGTCAATGCGATGCTGATTCACGATTTTAGTGATAATACGATCCGAAAGCTAAAGACGGACCGAGCGGATGCTCTTAAAATTGCAAACTATGCGCTCACCTTTTTGGATACACTACCCCCGTTCAACAATGAAGAAGAAACCAGACTGCTTCTTAAAATGCAATCCAGAGCAAACGAGCGAATCACTGCGACTGCAACAGCGTTGCGGAACGGGCTGATCGCACTGGCTGACCAAATATTTCCTGGGGTAAATATTGCATTTGATCCGAACACAAAAAATGCGAATGGACATGAAAAGTGGGTGGACTTCTTTCTGCGTTATTGGCACAAGGATTGTGTCTGTCAATATTCCATGGAGGCTTTCACGGAATCTTATCGGGGATGGTGCAAACGAAAAAACTACAAGTTCCGTACAGATACCGCTCACCAAATCTATCTGCTTGCACAGGAGGGCGTGGCTACTCTTCCGAAATGCGAAAGTACGAAGATGCTGATCACGCAGGCTTGTAAAAGCCTGAATGCCGTTTGCGAGGCCAAGCAAAGCACCCAGCTTGAAATGCAGCGGTTGGCTGCAATGCTCCCCGAATACGAGGTTGTAATGCAGATGGAAGGAGCCGGACCCATTACCGGGCCTGCTCTTATGGCCGAAATTGGTGATGTTCGACGGTTCAAAAACAAGAAAGCGTTGGTAGCCTTTGCTGGTATTGATGCACCACCGTTCCAGTCTGGTGCATTTGAATCCAAGTCACGCCATGTTTCCAAACGAGGTTCACCGCATCTGAGGCGAACTATTTTTATTGTATCGAATATTATTTTAACACGCTCAAACCCGGAAAATGCTGTTTACTGCTTTATGGACAAAAAGCGTTCCGAAGGAAAGCACTATTACGTTTATACCGTCGCAGGAAGTGCCAAGTTCCTGCGAGTCTATTACGCTCGTGTTACTGAATTTCTGCGTTCCCAGCCATCTCCTGGTGCCTGTTGATGGTTTCTGATGAACCATTACGATGATTTTCAGCCGACAAGCTGTGCTGTCGGCTTATTAAAGTTGCCGGATGCTCAACTGCACCCGGCAATAAATTTTTGATGTTTTTTTGTTCAGGCTATTGACACTCGTTAGCAGGTTTGCCACTTAGCGGCACCCCCGAAAATGGCGCAAAAAAACAGAGGCCCTTATTCTGGAACCTCCGTTTCTCTGGCTTTCTTGAGCCCTTCGGCTGTGGCCTCCATGACAACAAGCTCTTTCTCGTTCATGGAATTTAGGAGCACATCAATATGCTTTCTGCAAGGGCTTTCCTGTTCGCCTCCGTCCGTAT
>PVML01018973.1_pt1 | contig 27047 bp, 28 predicted proteins | sample 1853371 | NCBI WGS metagenome assembly PVML01 (sample SAMN08533508, study PRJNA380276) | Human gut metagenome, whole genome shotgun sequencing project. | isolation source: participant 1, chromium library | host: Homo sapiens | collected 2017 | reverse complement strand
GAATTGTGCTTTTCAGCACACCCCAACATTCAGTATAGAACCTTTTTTGGTTTCCGGACATAATTGTATCTCATAAATAAATTCCGGACGCGCAGGCCGGTGCCGATCAGGCGCGCCCGGATTATTTTTTGAGATACCATTAGTACCCTTTTTTGAAGAATATCGGATCAAGCCGGTAAATGTCCGTGCCTGTGATCTGGTACTGTGCCGCCAGGTGCAGATACTTGCGTGTTACCGAGTAATCGAAATGTCCCAGCAACAGGCGCAGCGTCTCAAGATTTCCGCCTCCCATGATATAGGACGTTGCAAACGTATGCCGCAGCAGGTGCGGATGGAGCCGCTCAATACCGGTATTACGGACGATACGCTGGAACAGCGCCTTGACCACAGAACCATTGATCCCTTTATTCTCTTCCAGCTTGCGAAACAGCGTTCCTTTGGGGTGAAACACCTGCATATATTGCCTCAGCAGCTTCTCCAGCAGCGGACACATCAGCAGCACCCGGGATTTATTGCCTTTGCTGCGGTTTATGACAATCGTATTGCTGTCAAAAACCAGGTCCCCTGGCTTCTCCTCGTCAAATATCCAATCAATCCGGTATACTTCACTGGCCAGCAGCGAAACAATCTGGTCATCATCTGACCGCGGCAGCTTTAGGCCCTCGGTATACCGAATTCCGGTATATTTCCTTCGATACAGATAGTTAAAAAAGTAGTCGACGTTCCGTTTATAGTATTGATAAGAGGATGGCGCCCAGTACGTGCTGCCGTCTCTAAAAAAATCTTCAAAGCATTCTTGCAACCTCATAAATTTCAGCTCCAATCTTGAATATCTATAGAATGGTTAATAACAGGAAAAGAAAATCAAGAATTAACTAATAAAGATAAAAAACTACTGAGTTACTTCCACCAGCTCACGGAACCGGAGCAACTGCGCGAACTCGGCCGCCTGGAAGCCAGGGCTGAAATGTTCAAGGGGAAATTATCAGAATCGAAGATTGGATGAAAAAATAAGATAGACCTTTTTTGACAATTCAGGTATAATTAAAACGCTGTTATACTCCAGACTGCACAGCAGGAAGGAGGTGCATCATTACGCAGTACATATTAGCATTCCTCATTTCGGTTATGGCAGGCATAGTTAGCTACTATATCTGTAAATGGATCGACCGAAATAAAAAGTAACAGTGATCCTAAAATGAACCCCCAGAGATCTGCACTCCCTGGGGGTTCGTTTTGCATCATTACGTTATTGCATTAGCATTCCTAGCTATATTTATATTACCCCGATCCCAAAAAAATGTCAAGACCCCAAAAAAGCCTTCTCACTCACAGCGAGCCTAAGGACAAGAAGCCCCCAGAGTCTGCCATCCCTGGGGGTTCTTTGTGCACAACTAAATTACATAATTCCTTGCCTGTAATTATATTACACCGCTCCCCCCAAAATATCAATAGACAAAGAAACTCTTAATCTATTTGTCCAGGGTTTGAGTCCCTGAAGGCGCGCTTAAAAGGTCTGATTTTGCGGATATTGGAAGCCGCGGGGTCGGACTTTTTTTGGGTTTCCGGACAGCTTTACCAGCTCCCGGAATTGGTGCTGCTATGCGGACCAGGGAACCGGAAAGACAGGACAAAACGGTTCCGTGGGAAACATTTGAATCGGAGATTGGCTTAAAAATGAGATAGACGCTCCTACATTTAAAAGATCCTCTCCCCCCGCTTCCTTCACGCTACAGTTTTGTTAATTTTTCGTTAAAATCCTTACGCCCCTCTAGTGCTATTTGCACAATTTTCCAATCTGTTTTTATCATTTCTTCATAACCGGCCGAACTTTTTTCAATATTTTGCATAGTTTTTTTAGTAGATTGTATATTTTTCCCATCATTTTACTCCATTTTTCGACCACAACCCTGCATCTGGTTACAAACAATGAAACGGTTGACAATCGGAAAATTTAGAAGTAACATGTGGTTTACATTCAATTTCATCTCAGAAAGGGAGTGAGCACTACGGGAGATCTCGCGGAGAATCTACTGGAAGAGTTGAACTGCAAAACGGCGTTTACCATCCCCGTTTTCGGCGGCCTTCCCATATCCGAGTCAGTGGTGGTGACCTGGCTCATCATGGCAATCCTCACCATCCTGTCCATTTGTCTCGTCCGTAACCTGAAGGTAACCGACGTGGGCCGTAAACAGCTTGTGCTGGAAATGGGCATCGGATTCCTTTATCAGTTCTTCGATGGGATACTCGGAAAACGCGGCAGACGATATGTCCCCTATCTGATTACGGTCGCCCTCTACGTGGGCGTCGCCAATCTCATCGGGCTGTTCGGTTTCAAACCGCCCACAAAGGATCTCAATGTAACAGTCGCACTATCACTTATGAGCATTCTTTTAATCGAGTATTCCGGTTTTCACGAAAAAGGCCTGAAGAAATGGCTGAAAAGTTTTGCTGAACCAATCCCCATTATCGCACCGATCAACATACTGGAAATTTTCATCCGGCCGCTTTCCCTGTGTATGCGGTTGTTTGGCAATGTCCTGGGTTCCTTCGTCGTTATGGAATTGATCAAGCAGGTATGCGCACTGATCGTGCCCATCCCCTTCAGCTTTTACTTCGACATCTTCGACGGGCTGATACAGGCATATGTATTTGTATTTCTAACCGCCTTGTTTATCAAGGAAGCACTGGAAGATTAAAAAATTCTAAACCATTAAAAAGGAGAGTCTTACTATGTCAACATTAATCGCAATCGGAGCAGGTATCGCAGTTCTCACAGGAATCGGAGCAGGGGTCGGAATCGGAATCGCCACCTCCAAGGCAGTGGACGCCATCGCCAGACAGCCGGAGGCCGAGGGCAAGATCAGCAAAGCGCTGTTACTTGGCTGCGCATTGGCCGAGGCGACCGCCATCTACGGTTTCGTCATCGCCCTTCTGATCATTATGCTGTTAAAATAATTTCAGGAAAGGCAGGCGAAACGAATGCTGCGATTAGATTGGAATATGGTGATCACAATCGTCAACCTGATTGTGCTCTGTCTGTTATTGAAGAAATTTTTGATCGGGCCGGTCACCGCCATTATGGAACAGCGGGCCGCTCTGATTGAGCAGCAGCTCGCCGATGCCAAAAACGACAAGCAGGCGGCCGGGGATTTAAAAGCCAGCTATGAAGAAAAGCTGAAAACCTCCGACGCCGAGTCCATCCGGATCGTGGAGGAGTCCAGGGCCAGCGCCCGGGCGGAATACGACCGGATCGTGGCCGAGGCGGACCGCAAGGCGGCCAGAATCCTGGAAGATGCGAAAAAGGCCGCCGAGCAGGAGCGGGAAAAGACCCTGGAGGAAGCCCGCACGCAGATCGCGGGCCTTGTGATGGCCGCCACCGCAAAGGTCTTAAGCGAAAGCGGGGAGGCCGGCCAGAGTTTGCAGCTCTACGACCAATATCTGGCGAAAGCAGGTGTGACGGATGAATCAAACCGCAATTAATTACGCCACCGCGCTCTATGAGCTTTCCATCCCCGGCGAGGCGGTGGATGAGACGGACGCGCTGTTCGCCCAGGCGCCGCAGTTGCGGCAGGTGTTGTCCAGCCCGGTAACTTCCTTAAAGGAAAAGCATGCGGCCATCGTCCGGATCTTTCCCCCGGCCATGCAGAACTTTCTAAAGGAGCTCTGCGACAACCAGGACGCGGACCGGATCGGCGAGATTCTGGAAGCGTACCGCGGCCTCTGCCTTGAGAAAAACGGCATACTCCGGGCCGAGCTTCGCTGCGCGGTCCAGCCGACCGGCGATCAGCTGGAACAGATGACCGCCCGCCTTTGCCGCAAATACCAAAAGTCCGACGTCCGCTGGACGATCCGGCATGACCCTTCCCTGATCGGCGGTTTTGTGATCCGGGTAGGCGATGTGGAAAGCGACTGGAGCCTGAAAGGGCGCCTGAAGCAATTACAGCAAAAATTGATGTGGAGGTGAACTGCGTGGGTTCCATCAGCTCAAGTGAAATCATCTCAATCCTGAAAGAAGAGATTGAGAATTATGACCTGGATACCGGCGACCAGGAGGTCGGGCAGGTAATCTGGGTCGGTGACGGCATCGCCACCATATATGGAATGGATCAAGCCATGTACGGCGAGATCGTACTGTTTGAAAACGGAATCAAGGGCATGGTTCAGGATGTGCGCAAAAATGAAATCGGCTGCATCCTGTTCGGCTCCGATACCGGAATCCGGGAAGGCACCAAGGTCACCCGGACCAAAAAGAAAGCGGGCATCCCCGTGGGAGAGGCATTCATCGGCCGCGTCATCGACCCCTTAGGGGCTCCCATCGACGGGAAAGGTCCCATCGCTTCCGAGGACTACCGGCCCATTGAGAACGAGGCCCCCGGAATCATTGACCGTAAGTCTGTAAGCGTTCCGCTGGAGACCGGAATTCTTTCCATCGACTCCATGTTCCCCATCGGCCGTGGACAGCGCGAGCTGATCATCGGGGACCGTCAGACCGGAAAGACCTCCATCGCAGTGGATACCATTTTAAATCAGAAGGGCAAGGACGTAATCTGTATCTACGTGGCCATCGGCCAGAAGGCCTCCACCGTAGCGGGAATCGTGTCCACCCTTCAGAAATACGACGCCATGGACTACTCCATCGTGCTGTCGTCCACCGCCAGCCAGCCGGCGCCCCTGCAGTACATCGCGCCCTACTCCGGCACCGCCCTTGCGGAATACTTCATGTACAAGGGTAAGGACGTGCTGATCGTCTACGACGACCTGTCCAAGCACGCGGTGGCCTACCGGGCCCTGTCCCTGCTGCTGGAACGCTCTCCGGGCCGCGAGGCATACCCCGGCGACGTGTTCTACCTGCACTCCAGACTGTTGGAACGCTCCAGCCGTTTGAGCGACGAGCTGGGCGGCGGGTCCATTACCGCCCTGCCCATCATCGAGACCCAGGCGGGCGACGTGTCCGCCTACATTCCGACCAACGTCATTTCCATCACCGACGGCCAGATCTTCCTGGAGAGCGACCTGTTCTTCGCCGGAATGCGCCCCGCCGTAAACGTTGGCCTCTCCGTATCCCGCGTGGGCGGCGCAGCCCAGACTAAAGCCATGAAAAAGGCCTCCGGCAGCATCCGAATCGATCTGGCCCAGTTCCGTGAGATGCAGGTGTTCACCCAGTTCAGCTCGGATCTGGACGCCACCACCAAGGAACAGCTGACCTACGGCGACGGCCTGATGGAGCTGTTAAAGCAGCCCCTGTACCACCCCATGAGCCTTCACGCCAAGGTCATCACCCTGTGCGCGGCCACCCATAAGGAATTTCTGGATATCGACAAGCGTGCTGTCAAAGACTTCCAGAACGGCCTTCTGGAATACTTCGACCGCGTTCACCCTGAGATCGGACAGGAAATCGAAGCCAACAAGGCGCTGACCGACGAGCTGACCCAGAAGATTCTGGATGTAACCGCAGAGTATAAAAGCAAAAAGTAGGTGAGAATATGGCCAATACCCGAGAGATACAGAGCCGGATGAAAAGTATACAGGACACCATGAAAATCACCAACGCCATGTATACCATCTCCTCCTCAAAATTAAAAAAGGCCAGAAAAACGCTGACGGACACGGAACCGTACTTCTACTCCCTGCAGCAGATGATCAGCCGTATCCTGCGCCACATCCCCGAGATGGATAATCCCTATTTCGACGCCCGCCCTCAGATCAAACCTGAGGACCGCAAGATCGGCTACATCGTGGTCTCCGCCGACAAAGGGCTGGCCGGCGCCTACAACCACAACGTGTTCAAACTGGTGGAGGAACAGCTGGAAAAGCCGGGCACTCCCCTGCTCTTCGTGGTGGGCGTTCTGGGACGCCAGTATTTCGCCAAAAAGGGCATTCCCGTGGAGGAACAGTTCCACTACACGGTGCAGAACCCCAATATGAGCCGGGCGCGCATCATCAGCGAGATGATTCTGGACTACTACCTGACCGGCAAACTGGACGAGGTGCACATCATCTACACCCGCATGGTAAACGCCATGAAAATGGAGGCGGAGATGGAACAGCTTCTGCCCTTAAAGCGGCTGAGCTTCTCCGTTCCGGCCAACGTACCGCTTGAAGAGATCAACTTAAAGCCCTCGGCGGATGCGGTGATCAACAGCATCGTGCCCATCTATTGTTCCGGCTTTATCTACGGCAGCCTGGTGGAATCCTACTCCTGCGAGCAGAATTCCCGCATGCTGGCCATGCAGACGGCTACGGACAGCGCCAAAAAGATGCTCTCCGAGCTGTCCATCGCCTACAACCGCGCCAGACAGGCGGCCATCACCCAGGAGATCACCGAGGTGATCAGCGGCGCCCGGGCCCAGAAAAACAAGAAATAGCCGCAAAACCCGGCTACCGGCGACGGCGGCCGAACACGCAACATCCACAAGGAGGTTATCATCGACCTATGAATAAAGGTAAGATCGTACAGGTGTTAGGACCTGTGGTAGATGTATTGTTTGAACATAACAACCTCCCGGACATAAAAGAGGCCCTTGAAGTAGACAACGCCGGAAAGCGCTGTGTGATGGAGGTGGCCCAGCATATCGGCAACGACACGGTCCGCTGCATCATGCTGGCCTCCAGCGAAGGCCTGTACCGCGGCATGGAAGTCATTGCCACAGGTTCAGGAATCAAGGTGCCCGTGGGCGACGCCACCCTGGGCCGTCTGTTCAATGTTCTGGGAGAAACCATCGACGGCGGAGATTCCCTGACGGATTCGCCGCAGTGGGAGATCCACCGCGAACCGCCGGCTTTCGAGGATCAGAGTCCGGTGGTGGAAATGCTGGAGACGGGAATCAAGGTCATCGACCTGTTAGCCCCCTACGCCAAGGGCGGTAAAATCGGCCTGTTCGGCGGCGCCGGCGTGGGTAAGACCGTACTCATTCAGGAGCTAATCAGCAATATCGCCACCGAGCACGGCGGTTACTCCATTTTCACCGGCGTGGGCGAGCGCTCCCGCGAGGGAAACGACCTCTGGACCGAGATGAAGGAATCCGGAGTTCTGGAGAAAACGGCCCTGGTATTCGGTCAGATGAACGAGCCGCCGGGGTCCCGTATGCGCGTGGCTGAGACCGGACTGACCATGGCGGAGTATTTCCGGGATGAGGAGCATCAGAACGTGCTGCTGTTCATCGACAACATCTTCCGTTTCGTCCAGGCCGGTTCCGAGGTGTCCGCGCTATTGGGCCGCATGCCCTCCGCCGTGGGTTACCAGCCCACCCTGGCCACCGAGATGGGCCAGCTCCAGGAGCGCATCACCTCCACCAAAAACGGATCCGTCACCAGCGTGCAGGCGGTGTACGTTCCCGCCGACGACTTAACCGACCCGGCCCCGGCCACCACCTTCGCCCATCTGGACGCCACTACGGTGCTGTCCCGTAAGATCGTGGAGCAGGGAATCTACCCGGCGGTGGACCCCCTGGAATCCAACTCCCGTATCCTGGAAGCCGAGGTGGTGGGGCAGGAGCACTACGAAACAGCCCGCCAGGTCCAGCAGATTCTCCAGAAATACAAGGAGCTTCAGGACATCATCGCCATCCTGGGCATGGAGGAACTGTCCGAGGAGGACAAAACCACCGTAAACCGCGCCAGAAAGATCCAGCGTTTCCTGTCTCAGCCCTTCCACGTGGCTGAGAACTTTACCGGCGTGCCCGGCGTCTACGTGCCCGTCAAGGAGACGATCCGCGGCTTTAAGGCCATTATAGACGGCCAGATGGACCAGTACCCCGAGGCCGCGTTCTTCAACGTGGGCACCATCGACGATGTTGTGAAAAAGGCCGGGGAGCTGGAACAGAGCGCCGCCAAATAAGGAGTGAGGCTTGTGAACACATTTTACCTGAACATTACCGCAAGCGACAAGGTATTTTACGCAGACCACTGCAAGGCCCTGGTCATCCCGCTGGCGGACGGCGAGAAGGAGGTTCTTCCCCACCACGAGAACATGATCATCGCCATCTCCACCGGCGAGATGCGGCTTCAGAAGCCGGACGGCCAGTGGCTGCACGCGGTGGTTGGCAACGGTTTTATACAGATTATGAACAACCGCGTGAAGATGCTGGTGGACACCGCCGAGCTGCCGGAGGACATCGACCTCCGGCGCGCCCAGGAGGCAAAGGAGCGGGCCGAAGAGCAGCTCCGCCAGAAGCAGAGCATCGTGGAGCATTCCCACTCCGAGGCCTCGCTGGCCCGAGCGCTGACCCGCCTGCGCATCAAAGAAAAATACGTGTAGAACGACTTTACTTGTTAAAAGGCTTCCGATGGGCTATAATAAAGGATGTTTTTAGTACATCCCCCAAAGGAGGCCTTTTTTCATATGAAATTTGTACACAGACTGCTGGGGATTCTCATCGCGTTCTGCCTGATGTGGATCCTGTTCATAACCTCAATTCAGGCCGTGGTCTACTGGAATCCCGGATATTTTGAGAAGGAGTACACAAAATATCAGGTCCTGGACGATCTCCCTCCAATGACCATGGAGGATCTTCTGGACGTGACCGACGAAATGATGGATTACTTAAAGGGTGACCGCGCCGACCTGCATGTGGTCACCACCATGGGCGGTGAGACCCGCGAGTTCTTCAACGACCGCGAGATCGCGCACATGGAGGACGTGCGCGACCTGTTCCTCGGGGCTATTTTCCTGCGCCGCGTGTGCCTTGTGGCTGCCGTTGCCTGCCTGGCGCTTCTGTTCGGCTTAAAAGCGCAGATCCGCCGCGTGCTGCCCCCCGCCCTCTGCCTGGGCACCGGCCTGTTCTTCGGCATCCTGGCGGTTCTGGCGGCCGTCATATCCACAGACTTCTCCAAATACTTCGTCGTTTTCCACCACATCTTCTTTAAAAATGACCTGTGGATTCTCAATCCGGAAACGGACATGCTGATCAATATTGTTCCCGAAGGCTTTTTCCTGGACACCGCCGCGCGTATCGCGGGCCTGTACGGAGCGCTGGTGCTGGTCCTCTTCGGCGTCAGCCTGTTTCTGTCGCTGCGCGGCAGGGGGAAAAAATAACACCTTTTTATCTTTACTTGGGTTCGGAAATCTTTTATACTATAAGGTGACTCTTTCCGCCCCCTCTCAGTGATTTCATGGACAGGAGAACCGAATATAATGAAGCGATTATTTGCGCTGTGCCTGGCATTCGCCCTGTGCGCCGTGCCGATGACCGCCTGGGCGGCCCCAGCCTGGCCGTCCGGCGTGACAATCCAGGCGGACGGCGGCATTGTCATGGAGGCCGGCACCGGAACCGTTTTATACGGCAAGAATATGGATCAACCCTATTATCCCGCCAGTATCACCAAGATACTGACGGCTTTAATCGTGATTGAATCCTGCGATTTAGACGAGATTGTCACCTTCTCCCACGATGCGGTTTACAACGTGGAGGCGGACAGCAGCTCCGCCGGCATCGACGAGGGAGATCAGCTGACCGTGCGCGACTGCCTGTACGCCCTGTTATTGGCCTCGGCCAACGAGAGCGCCAACGCCCTTGCGGAGCACGTCAGCGGCACCCGTGAGGCCTTTGCGGACCTGATGAACCAGCGGGCCGCCAGCCTGGGCTGCACCGGAAGCCATTTCGCCAATCCCAGCGGGCTCAACGACGAAAACCACTATACCACCGCCCACGACATGGCAAAGATCGCCCAGGCGGCCATCCAGAATCCAACCTTTGTAGAAATCTGCGGTTCCCGCACTTACCGCCTCCCCAATATGAAACGCGCTCCGGCAGAGAAATTTCCCGACGGCTATCCCATCGCCAACCATCACAAAATGTGGAACCGCAACGATGCCGCCTACTATAACGGAGCGTTCTGCGGAAAAACAGGATATACGTCCCTGGCGGGCAACACCCTGGTCACCTGCGCCAAACGCGGAGATATGACGCTGATCGCCGTTGTGCTGAACGGCCACCTGACCCATTACACGGACACCAAGGCCATGCTGGACTTCGGATTCGGGAATTTCCAGTCCCTCAAAATCTCGGAGTTTGAGACCACCTACACCTCCCTGGACAACGATATGACCATTGCGGGAATGACGGCTAAGGATACCATCTCCCTGGATCTGGATGAGGACAGCCGGATCGTGATCCCCAAGAGCGCCGGATTCTCCGACGCGGTGCCTCATCTCTCCTACACCCTGGACCGGAACGCTCCCTCCAACGCCATCGCCCAGGTCAACTATACCTACGGCGACCAGCCGGTGGGCCGCTCCTATCTGCTCCTCGGCGGAGCCGGGGGCGCGAACGGCAGCGGGCAGGCGGCGGACGGTTCCGGCACCGATGGCGGCGGACAGACGGCGGGCGGATCGAATGGAAACAGCGGCAGCCAGGCGGCGGATCCCTCTAATGGCAACGGTAGCGGCCTGGCTGCGGACGGTACCAACGGCGGCCAGCCAGCGGACGGTGCCAACGCCAACGGAGGCCAGCCGGCGAACGGCTCTAACGGCAACAACGCCAGCCCCGCCTCAGACGGCTCTAACGGCAGCAACGCCAGCCCCGTACCAGACGGTTCAAACACTGGGAGCGCCCCCCACGGCTCCGGCGCTTCCGGTCTGATCCCGCCCGGCGGCGGAGGCGGCAAACCGGGCGGCGGCTCACCCAACACCGCCACCAGCTTCAAGATTCCCTCCAACCTCGCAGCCGTGCTGGGAATCGCCGCCTCCCTTGCCGTGATCACGGCCATCATCGTGGCGGTCAAGCTCTATGTGCGCAGGCGACAGGAGGCCATGGCGCTGCAGAGACGGCAGCGCAGAATCCAACGCCTGGAGGATATCGGCTACTCAACCGCGGAATTTGAGCGGATTATGGAGCAGTACCGCTCCTCCACCACCTCCTCCTACACGCCGCCCGCAAAACGGAGCAGGCGGAAGCGTTTTCCCTTCCGGAGGTCGTAATTATCATTGAACTTGCTCTTTCGATAGAGTATAATGGCTTTGTATATACCGATTTTAATGGAGCGAACGGTCATGTCCACACCAAAAGGCTTCCGTCTGGGAGCTCACATTTGTCATGTAATACGCCAGCTGCCGGTCACTGCGATGATCCTGGCCATGGCGACCCTGATCTCCACGGTGTTTTTTCACTTCAGCAACAATGTGATTAACATCTCGCTGATCTTTATTGTGGCGATTGTATTTATCGCACGCGCCACAAACTGCTATACCGTGGGAATCCTGGCATCCCTCTACGGCGTTTTCTGGGTGAACTTTGCTTACACCTTCCCCTATATGACGCTGGACTTCACGCTGTCCGGGTATCCCATCACCTTCATCGGAATGGCCCTGATCTCCACCCTTGTCAGCAGTATGACCATACACGAGGCCAAGCAAAACCAGCTGCTCCAGGAAAAGGACCACATGCTGATGGAAGCGGAGAAGGAGACCATGCGCGCCAATCTGCTGCGGGCGATCTCCCATGATCTTCGGACGCCTTTAACCACCATCCTGGGCACCAGCAGCACGCTGATGGAGCACGGAGAAAACCTCTCCTGCGCCGAGCGCCGAAAAATGGCTCAGAACATCTACTCCGACGCGGACTGGCTTCTGCACATGGTAGAAAACCTGCTGTCCATCACCCGCATCCAGGACGAACGCGGCGTGGCCCACGTGAAAAAGTCGGAGGAGCCGGTGGAGGAAGTGGTCTCCGAGGCCGTCCAGCGGTTCCGCAGGCGGTTTCCGGATGCATTGGTCACCGTCACCGTACCCGAGGAGTTCATCGTCATTCCCATGGACGCCACGCTCATCGAACAGGTCATCAACAATCTGCTGGAAAACGCCTACTATCACGCCGGCAGCGACCTCCCCATCGAGCTCTCCGTGACGCTCAATGGGCCAGACGCCGCATTCACGGTCAAAGATCACGGAAAGGGGATTGATCCCCAGCTTTTGGGAACCATGTTTGAGGGCGGAACCCTCAAGCGCGGTACCGGCACGGACGCCCACAAGGGCATGGGCATCGGCCTGTCCATCTGCCGCACCATCGTAGCGGCCCACAACGGGCAGATATCCGCGGGAAACCATGAAAACGGCGCGGAATTCACATTTATATTACCAGATTGGAGAAAAGACTATGGAGCCTAAATCCACAATTATCATCATCGAGGACGAAAAGAACATCTGCAGTTTTATTGAGACTATTCTGGAAGCCCACGGATACGTTACCTCCACGGCAACCAACGGAAATGATGGAATTGCACTGATTGCGTCCACTAAGCCCAGCGTGGTCCTTCTGGATCTGGGTCTTCCGGATATCGATGGCCTGGAGGTAATCCGCAGAGTGCGCCTCTGGAGCACCGTGCCCATCATCGTGATTTCCGCCAGAACGCAAGAGAAGAGCAAGGTCGCGGCCCTGGATCAGGGCGCGGACGACTACCTGACCAAGCCCTTCGGCACCTCGGAGTTGATGGCCCGCATCCGCACGGCCCTGCGCCACAGCCAGACGGGCGCTTCCGCCAAATCCCAGCCCCTCTACCATGTGGGCGATCTCATGATCGATTTTGAGCGGCGTCTGGTAAAGGTCAAGGATCAGGACGTGCATCTGACCCAGATCGAGTACAAGCTGGTGTCCCTGCTGGCCCAGAACGCCGGCCGGGTGCTGACCTACGACTACATCATCAACGAAATCTGGGGCCCCTACGCGGACAGCAACAATCAGATCCTGCGCGTGAACATGGCCCATATCCGCCGCAAGCTGGAGGCAAATCCGGCCGAACCGCAGTACATATACACCGAAATCGGCGTGGGCTACCGCATGCGCGAGGAATAAGCTCCCCCCTTCCTTGCAACCGTCAAAAAGGCTGTTCCGCCCACAGTGACCTGTAAATGGAACAGCCTTTTTATTGTCTCAAAATCCCTCCAAAGCCTCTCAGGATTTGCCCTTCTGATTTCTCGTATGGTTTCGGACGCTGCGCCGCCTGCGCCCCTCTTCCTTCCTCTGCATAATCATCTCCGCCTCTTCCTCCGTGGCGGACTTTATGGTCTTGACCACATAGGTGCCCCCGTACTCCGCTTTCTTGATCCGCAGCTTTCCCCGCATAAGACCGTGCTCCGGGCAGGCCGCAAGGCCATAGCAGAACCGCTGGCCGCAGGGAAACCAGCGCACCTTCTTGCGCAGCATGCGGTTGCAGTAGGGACAGACCATGTCGTTCACCGTCTTGTCCTTCATGGCCTCCTCCCGGTTCTCAAAGGGCCGGGAAACATACTTGGCATAGTCGGGGAACCGGAGGGATACCTCCTCCTCTTTGTTCCGGGGCAGCCGGAAGTAGTCCACGGAAATGTACGGCCTGACCTGCTCGAAGTCCATCACCGCCAGCACCCTGCCCGTATAAAAGGCGTCGGACAACGCCCGGTGGAACGGCCGCTCCTGGCGGATTCCCTGCTCCTGCACCGCCTGATCCAGCGACGGCTTGTTCTTTCCGTCCCCGTACTCCATGCAGTAAAGCTTCTGCACATCGTAGTAGAGCAGCGGCCGTGGAAATGGGTTCGGCACCTTGAAATAGTCCATATTGCGCTGTAATTCCGTCAGATCCATGGAGCCCCAGGTACAAAAACAATACTCTGTCCCGCACCAGTCCAAAAACTCACGCATCACCTGCTTGAAATTCTTTCCCCGGTGCTTCAGCTCCCCCATATCCATGTGGGTGACTTCCGATATCTTAAAATGCAGTTGTCTGTAAACCTGCGGCCGGATCAGCCGGTGGAACTCGCCCTTCTGGCGAAACCCTTCATCCAGCTTAACCGCGCCGATTTCTATGATTTCAAATGGAAGATGCTCCACGGAGTCCTCTTTTCCGTTGGGGCTCTGGTTCCATTCGAGATCCAAAACAATGTAGTCCATTCTCTCATCCTGTCCAGTCTGTCTGTTATCCCTTTATCTTAACATATCAGACATGATCTGAAAAGGGGCATTTCCGGAGTCAGACCTGCTTTTCCCTTCCAGGCCTTTGTCCGCCATGGCACATGGAAGCGCCGCTGCAGCCCGCACAGCCGCCCGAGCAGCCGCAGCCCTTCCCCTCTCTCCTGTCCCTTATCATCTTGCGGACCACCAAATACACCACTCCCGCCAGAATCAGCCCAATGATAACCGTGGATAAATTTTCCATCAAAAATGTCATATGTTCTCTCTCCTTCTCTCGAGGTTAGTTATTTCTAACTTTATCTATACTTAAATTAACACCTTCCGGCCGTCCTGTCAATGACAATCGGGAAAATTCCCCACGAAGTTGTTTCCGCCCCACCCCCGGCATTTGAACTTTCCGAGAAAATATGTTACACTAGAGCATAATACCCATTTGAGGTTAATCAATTAATGTTTTGAGGGAGAGGTGGACTTTGAAGATACAGGAATCAGCAGAAAACTATTTGGAAACCATTCTGATGTTGAGCCAGGTAAAGCCCCATGTGCGCTCGATCGATATCGCCACAGAGCTGGAATTCTCCAAGCCCAGCGTCAGCGTGGCCATGAAAAATCTCCGTGAGAACGGCTACATCCTGGTGGACCCCAGCGGCTACATCACACTGTCGGAAAGCGGGCGTGAGATCGCCGAAACCATGTACGAGCGCCACACGCTTCTGTCCAACTGGCTCATGTACCTGGGCGTGGACCGCAAGACCGCGGTGGAGGACGCCTGCCGCATGGAGCATATTCTCAGCGCCTCCACATTCGAGGCCATCAAGCAGCACATCATGACCGGCAAGGAACTGCTGCCGGAAGAATAACCAACCCCAGACCCGAAAGGAGGCTGTCACATGTTAAAGGATCTATTGCTTAACTGCCGTTCCTACCGCCGGTTTCATCAGGAGGTATCCATCCCCGCCCGCGACCTGGAGGACATGGTGGATAACACCCGCCTGACCGCCAGCGCGTCCAACGCCCAGGCTCTGAAATTCAAGATCGTCAATACGCCCGCGGAGTGCGCCAAGGTATTTTCCACCGTCAAGTGGGCCGGAGCCCTGACCGACTGGGACGGTCCCGCCGAGGGAGAGCGCCCCAGCGCTTACATCATCATCGCCTGCGACCTGTCCCTGGGCAGGAACAAGCAGTGGGACGACGGCATCGCCGCCCAGACCATCATGCTCAGCGCGGTGGAGAAGGGCTACGGCGGCTGCATGATCGGCAGCTTTAACCGCAGCGAACTGGCACAAGCGCTGGACCTGGACCCCCAGACCTATTCCCTGGATCTGGTGCTGGCCCTGGGCAAGCCCGCGGAGACTGTGGTGCTGGCCCCGCTGAACACCGACGGTTCCACCACCTATTACCGCGACAAGGACCAGGTGCATTACGTGCCCAAGCGTTGTCTGGAAGATATTCTCATCTGAGAATATTCCTACCCGCGCAGCGCCGGGTAACGCTATGAACCGGCTTTAAACGCATTAAACGGCAAATGCCGGGAAGTTTTCCGCTTCCCGGCATATTTTTATGCCGATTACCTTATTCCGCCTTCAAAGCCCTCATAGCGTTGATAATGGCGATCACCGACACGCCCACGTCCGCAAATACCGCTTCCCACATATTGGCCGCACCGAACGCGCCCATGGCCAGCACAATGGCCTTGACTCCCAGTGCAAACGCAATATTCTGCTTCACGATCACCAGCGTTTTGCGGGAAATCCGCACCACGGAGGCGATCTTTCTGGGATCGTCGTCCATCAGCACCACATCCGCCGCCTCGATGGCTGCGTCCGAGCCCATGCTGCCCATGGCGATTCCGATATCCGCCCGGCTGAGCACCGGCGCGTCGTTGATTCCGTCGCCCACAAAGGCCAGCTTTTCGCCCTTTCTCTGCCGCGTCAACAACTGTTCCACCTGCTCCACCTTATCTTCCGGTAAAAGCTGGGCGTGAACCTCATCCAGTCCCAGCTGGGCGGCCACCGCCTCGCCCACCTCTTTCCGGTCGCCGGTGAGCATCACCGTCTTTCGAACGCCCACCCGCTTCAGCTCCCGGATGGCGTCCGCCGCCGACTCCTTGATGGTGTCGGAGATCACCACGGCGCCCGCGTAAACGCCGTCCACCGCCACGTAGACCACAGTGCCCGCGCTGGAGCAGGTCTCAAAGGCCACGCCGTTTTGGATCATCAGCTTCTCATTGCCCGCCAGCACAGTCCTGCCGTCCACCACGGCTTCCAGGCCGTGACCGGCTATCTCCCGGTTGTCTCTCACGCGGCTCCGGTCCGGCTCCCTGCCCCAGGCCTCCAGAATGGAGCGGGAAATGGGATGGTCCGAATAGCTCTCCGCATAAGCGGTCAGCTCCAAAAGCTCCTCTTTTCCCATGGACCCGGGCAGAATCTCCGTCACCTTAAACTCGCCCCTGGTCAGAGTCCCCGTCTTGTCAAACACAATGGTCGTCATATTGGAGAGCGCTTCCAGGAAGTTGCTCCCCTTAACCAGCACGCCCTTCCTGGACGCCGCTCCGATTCCGCCGAAAAAGCTCATGGGCACGGAGATCACCAGCGCGCAGGGACAGGAAATCACCAGGAAGGTGCAGGCCCGGCGCACGCCCTCCGCCCAGGACTGGCCCAGCAGCAGAGGAGGAAGTACGGCCAGAATCACCGCGCCGATCACCACGGCAGGCGTGTAATAGCGTGCAAACTTGGTGATGAAATTCTCCACCTTGGCTTTCTTGCTGCTGGCGTTCTCCACCAGCTCCAGAATCTTGGCCACCGTGGAATCATCAAACTCCCGGGTGACCTCCACCCGCAGAAGTCCGCTGCCGTTCACACAGCCGCTAATCACCTCGTCGCCCACAGACGCCCTGCGGGGCACCGGCTCGCCGGTCAGAGCCGAGGTGTCCACCATGGAATCGCCGAATACCACCTTGCCATCCAGCGGAATTCGCTCGCCGGCCTTCACCACGATCACGTCGCCCACCTCAACATCGTCCGGGTCCACCTGGCGCAGCACGCCGTCCTCCTCGATGTTGGCGTACTCGGGGCAGATATCCATCAGATCCGAAATGGACTGGCGGGAGCGGTTCACCGCGTAGCTCTGGAACAGTTCGCCCACCTGGTAGAACAGCATCACCGCCACCGCCTCGGAATACTCTCCCACTCCAAACGCGCCGAAGGTCGCCAGCGCCATCAGGAAATTCTCATCAAATACCTGACCGTTGCGGATATTTCTCAACGCCTTGTAAATGATATCCCAGCCGATCAGTAAATACGGAATCAGATACAGCGCAAGCCATGACAGCGATCCCTTGGCTGCAAGCAATTCCATATGCTCCGCTACCGCCAGCGGTATATAAATGATAAACGTCGCAACAATGCGAAACACCATGGTCTTCTGCTTCTTCGTCATAATTCGTTCCTCTCAAGCCTCCTCAGCCGCCTTACAGATTAATCACGCAGTCCGGCTCCACCTTTTTGCACACCGCAACCACTTCCTGCATAATGCGGTCAAACTGATCCTCAGCCGCCTCAATGGTCATCTTCTGGGTCATAAAGCTCACGCTGGCGTTCTCAACGCCCTCGATCTTCCGGATGGCATCCTCCATCTTAGCCGCGCAGTTGGCGCAATCCAGATCCGTCAGTTTAAACTTCTTCTTCATATCAATATCCTCCGCTTTTTAATTTATTTTATACGCTCCGCCTATTCCTGAATGTGCTCCAGGCCCTGATTGATAATGGTCCGCACATGGCCGTCGGCCAGGGAATAAAACACCGCCTTGCCCTCCCTGCGGCTCTTTACCAGCCGGTTCTGCTTGAGAATCCGCAGCTGGTGAGATATGGCGGACTGGTTCATATTGAGCAGCTGCGCGATATCGCAGACGCACATCTCCGCCTCGAACAGCACGTACAGAATCTTGATCCTGGTGGAATCCCCAAACACTTTGAAAATCTCCGCCAGATCGCACAGTTCATCCTCATCAGGCATCTTCTCATTCACGGCTTTTACCACATCCTCATGCACCTGATAAAAATCACAGCACTCCACGTCGTTGATCGCCATCATAACCCCCCTTTCCTGTATCCTGTCATTAATTGGTTCGTCTGTTTGTATTATCATATGAATAATTGTTCATATGTTTATATTTACATTATATACAGAATTCTAAAAATGTCAACTATCAATTTCTGCATTTACAAAAAAGCGGCCAACGGGAGTCCCCCGCGGCCCAATGCACTCAATAAAATTCCAGACCGGAATCCGCCTCTGCAGCCCGGTCTGGAATTTGAACATTTTAAATTAACAAAATATGGAAACCTTGCGCGCACCGTAGAGGAATTTTCCCCGCAGGCTGACGGAATCCGCTATGCCGCCGCCATATGTTCGGACGCAATCCGCTTCATCGGCCTGACCGACATCAGGCAAACCGCAATGGTCAGAAGATCTGCAGCCGGCTGGGCCAGATAAATCCCCGCCACGCCCATCTGGCGGGGCAGCAGCAGAATAAACGGCACGTACAGCAGCCCCTGGCGGATCATGGACAGAAACAGCCCGTACTTTGAAGCCCCAATGGTCTGGAAGGTAATGGTCATCATATAACAGAGCCCAAAAGCCGGATAAAGGGCCACCTGGGACACCAGCAGCTTTGCCCCGTAATCGATCACGGCCGGGTTGCGGTTAAACAGCCCGATTAACGGCCGGCACAGCAGGATATAACAGGCTGCAACAAAAACCGTCAGCACCAGGGACGCGCGCAGGGCAAAGCGCACGGACTCGTGAAAGCGCTCCTCCTTAGCGCCTCCGAACGAGAAGGACGCCACCGGCTGGTATCCCTGCATAAATCCCATCACCACATAACAGCCAATCAGAATCAGCCTCTGCACCACTCCATAGGCGGCGATAATCAAATCCGCATCCGCCATGGGTTTGGCGGCAATGTTGGTCAGGGACGTGGCCACGGCCAGGCAGATCTGGATGACTGCCGTTGGAATCCCGATCAGCGTGACCTCCTTCACCAGCTTCCAATCCGGCCTGAAATAAACGCGTTTGATCTTGATTATGGAATGGCCGCACAGATAGAACCAGGCCAGGATCAAAAATGTGACAAACTGCGAAACCGTGGTCGCTAAGGACGCGCCGCCCACTCCCAGCCCCAATCCCCAGTCAAACATGAAAACCGGGTCCAGGACCACGTTTAGCACCGCTCCCGTAATCACGGCCACAGAGGAGATTCGGACCGACGATTCCGCTCTCGCCGCACAGTTCATACTCTGGGCCGGAAGATTCGCCAACGCCGCCACAAACATCCAAAATGCATATTCTTTCGCCTGAGGCAGCACCGCCTCCGAAGCCCCAAAGGCCGTTAGAAGCGGTTCCATAAACAGGATTCCACCGATACACAGGCCCATGCCGATGAACATCGAAATCCCCACCACGGTGGTCACGGTTCTCCCCGCGCCGTCCCGATCCCCCGCCCCCAGCTGCCGTCCGGCCAGCACAGCCGCTCCGGCGGCAAAAATATTTTCAATACTCACCATGATCAGCAGCAAGGGAAGCGTCACACCCACGGCTGCCAGCGCGACATCGGAATCCAGCATGCCGATGTAAGCCGTGTCCACAATATTGTATACCGCCTTGGCTAATAAAGCCAGGGTTGCCGGGATTGCCAGGCTTGTGATGGCCCTGGACGGCTTCATCTCCCCTAATATGGATTCCTGGCTGTTCTGTCTGTTTTTCACCGCTGCGCCTCCTCTCTCGCCGTCACCCCATAAAGCAGGATTTCCAGCGCCCGGTGGCAATCCGTCTCATGCTTCCGAATATCAACCTCCCCGGCTCCCGCCATCTGATATCTGGCGTTCAGAAAATCCTGGTACTGCAGAAACGTATCAACCGCCTCCCATCGGGAAATCTCCGGCCGCAGCTTCATCCCCGCCAGAATCTGCATCAGAATCTCAATATTCAGCGCGTCAAACCCCGCTTTCCGTTCTCCCACAGCCGTTTTCAAATGAGCGGGCGGCAAAATCACCGCATCGCAGAAGATACGCTGATACAACGGATTTTTTTGAAAAAACTCCATCCTGGCATTAAAATATAATTCCAGACATTCCTGCGTTCCCCGGCCGCTCTGCGGCATGGCCTCCCGCAGGTACTCCGTCAGCCGTTGAAAACAATCCTCCACACACGCCAGATACAGCTCGTCCTTCGTCTCAAAATAGTGGTAGATAATCCCCTTGGATATCCCCTCGGCGCTGCAAATCGCATTGACCGAGCTGGCCCCGTACCCTTGCCGGGCAAACTCCTGCAAAGCGCTGTCCATAATCCGCTGTCTGGTCTGCCGGTTCTTCTCTTCCCGTTTCATAGAATCACTCTCCAATAATTGACCACATGGTCTATTTTAATATTCAGTATACTTTAAATAGACCATGTGGTCAATTATTTTATTCTAAAAAAACCATAAACAATCATACGGCAAAGACCAGTCCCACCCGTTTACCCCTGAATTTCAAACTCCGGCTGACCTTCTGAACCGGGTGCAATCTCATATTTTTCGAAAACAATCACCGGGTGATCCGCAGCATTGATATAAAACCGGACATGATCGGAAATGCCCGTAAATCCGCCCTGCTCAGGCGTCCAGAACGTTACGTCCGTCCGCTGCTTCATCTGTTCGCGTATACTCGTATTTACTATGTCAGCGTAATCATCCCCCAATAGATCCTTCAACGTCACCAGACCTCCGCTCTTTAAATCAATGTTATAATACCTCGTCTCCCCATAAGCGGATGACCAGCTCTCGCTGCCGGACACCATCAGCGACAGGTAATTCTCAGTCTGAGACTTAATCTCATACCAGACGCGGATCTCAAGCTTATGAGCCGCCCACTCCTCCTGCGTACCGCCGGTATCCAGAAACGCCTGCCGGTATTCCATGGCCCGCTCCTTCGCCTCGCCGGCGTATTGCTCACAGAGCTGGTAAATCTGGCGGTTGACAGAGTCCGGCGCCTGACCTGTGGAGTCCGCAATCATCTCCACACTGGGAATTTCCACCGAGAGTTTTATATCATCTTCCTCCTGTTCATAGGAGCGGAAGGTTAAGACCCTTGCAATCTCCCCGATCACCGGAATCGCGCTTACGCTCTTGGCAAACGCCGTGCTGGTATTTAACGCAGTGGTAAACACAACCACCGCAGCCGCGGCGGCCATCATCCCTTTTTTCAAACCGTTTTTGCGATTCAGCGCGGCTGCCCTGCGCTCATCCGCCCGCTTTTTCTCAGACTGTTCAATCGCTTCCTGTACGCGCGCGGAAAGCTCCTCCGGAATCGGGATCTCATCATAGCGTTTCTTGCTGTCGTTCAACTGACTCATCACTCCACCTCCTGTACAATCTGCTTTAACAGCTTTAAGCCCCGGTACAGCTTTGCCTTTACCGTATTTAAGTTGAGTTCCATCACCTGGGAAATCTCCTTCAGCGACAATTCCTCATAGAATCGCAGTCTGATAATCTTTTGGACATCCTCCTCCAACCGGTCAATCTGCGCCTCCAGATCATCCTCCGCCTCATATCGTTTTTCATAATAAGGAATCTGTTCATCGTAATCTTCGCCGGACAAAACCTCCCGTTTCCGCCTGTTCAAAAAATGAACGCTTTCATTCACAAGGATGCGGTAAAACCAGGTCTTAACCGCCTCCTCGTTTCGCAGCGATTCATAATGATCCAGCGCTTTACACACTGAGTTCTGCACTACATCCAGCGCGTCGTCCTTATTTTTAACATAGCTGAACGCCAACCGGTAAAACTTTTCCTGGTTTTCAACAATATGGGTTACAATTTTATCGTACAGATCCTTTTTCATCAGGTGCCCTTCCCTCTCTGTTTTCCAGTAGGATTTTTATCTTCTGATCTATAGATTATTTCATATGGCCAAAAGTTGCAAATTCCATTATTTATCATCCCCATTTTCCCAAACATGTACAATCGCCCGCCGGCTGGGCCAGCGGCCCATTGCATTCAAAAAACGCCCGGCGGAATCTCTTCCGCCAGGCGCTGTACCGTTTTACATATGTCCGCCGCAGGTATGGCCGTTTCCATGACAGCTGTGGTGCTCGCCGCCCTCGTGGTGATGGTTGCACATGGTGTCCGGATTGTAGTCCAGGCAGCCCTTCAGCAGCGCCTCCACCGCCGCGTCCGCATCTCCGGTCACGCCGGGGTAAAGCTCGATCCCCGCCTGAGCCAGAGCCATTCTGGCGCCGCCGCCGATTCCGCCGCAGATCAGCGTATCCACGCCGTGCCTTCTCAGAAATCCCGCCAGCGCTTCATGGCCGTCGCCGCCTGTGCCCACCACCTCAGACGAAACCACTGCATTGTCCGCTATCTCGTAGATCTTGAAAGCCTCACAGTGCCCAAAGTGCTGGAATACCTCTTGATTCTCATATGTTACCGCAATTTTCATTCTGACATCCTCCTGATTTGTTTTCACAGCGGCGGGCGTGGCATTGGCGTTTTCCGCAGTTCCGGCCGCAGCACTGGGCTGCGCCCGGGCAGATCTGATAGTTTCCTCCCCGGATCTCCAATCCCCTTCCGTTGACAATACAGTCGGCGATCTTCCTGCGCGCCGTATTGTAGACCGCCTGAACCGTGGTCCTGGCAACCCCCATCTGCATGGCGCACTCCTCCTGGGTGCATTCCAGCAGATCGATCAGCCGGATTGTCTCATATTCCTCCAGCGTCAGCTCCACCTTGCCGTCGGTCTCCTGATCCAGAGGACCGAAAACCTCCACGGATGGCATCGCACAGACTCGTTTTGCTTTACAGGGACGCGCCATGTTCATTCTCCTCGCAGCTGTTTTTGACTTATGTCATAAATTATAGCCGAATTAATGACATATGTCAATATCAAATCAAAATTTCAATCCGGACGCCGTTTCAGAACCGGTCTCCCCGGCGGATTCCACCACAGGTTCCCGGCCGGCTCCATCCGCCGCCTGGCACCGCGCCCGCTCCTTAATCAAAAATACACTGAGCAGCTTTGCCACAAAGGCCAGCATGTGAATCTGCTCCTCCGTCCAGATCCGGTGCATGGCGCAATCCTCAAGCACGATGGCTCCCCGGTAAATTCCCCGGTCGGATATCTCACACTGAAGCATGGACTTTGTCCCCCGCCGCTCAAAATGCCGGCGTATGGATTCCTTCAGACCGGAAATATCCGGGCAATGCCAGACTCCGCCGGCATCGAACTGCGCGTGTACCTCCCGGATCAGCCGTCCGTCGCTTTTTTTCTGCCCCCGGCCGTTCCCGGACTCCACGCCCTCATTGCACCATTCGAATGCGTTGCTGATTAGACCGCCATCCGGCGACACCTCATAGATGGAGGCGCGGCTGACCGCGAACTGGCGTCCCAGCATATCCAATATATGTTCCACCGCCTTTTGGATGTCATCCGCGTCGCAGAGCAGACGGAACACCTGCTCCATCACATCACCGGTGACAATATCCGTGGTCTCCCTGGGGTCGATGGTGGTATTGGCCGTCCTGTAGCCCCCGTTCCCGTCAAACAAGCGGCTCATCTGTTCCTGATCATACAGTGCGAACCGGTCCTTGCCCTTTGCCTTAGAGTAGTACAGCGCCATGTCCCCCCGCTGGAACAATTCGTCGAATGTGGTTCCATTTTCGGGACAGCGGGCGATGCCGATGCTGCAGGAAACTTTGCACTGTATCACATTTTGCCGGAAAAGCCCGCCGACCCCGTCCCGGATCGTCATCGCCCGTCTCTCGGCAGCCGCGGGATCCGGCATGCCCCGCACAAACACCAGAAACTCGTCCCCGCCGATCCGGGCGATCAGGTCCTGGCCCCGGAACACTTCCCGCAGCTTCGCGGAAATGGCCTGCAGCACCGTGTCGCCGAACATGTGCCCGTGGCCGTCGTTGATCTGCTTAAAATTGTCCACGTCAATGATATATATCACCGCGGACTCATCCTTCGGCCGTCTCTGAAGATAATCCTCCATCTTCCGGCGGACTGCGCTCTTGTTATACAGACCGGTCAGCTCGTCGCGGTCCGCCTTGTCAATCAGCGCCTGGGCCGCCCGCTTCTCCTCGTCGATGTCCGTCATCACGCCCACCACTTTGTAAGTATTTCCCATATCGTCGAACTGGGTCGAGGTGCGGATCTTGCACCAGCGGTAACGGCCCTTTGCGTCCGCCAGACGGAACTGCGCTTCCCCGTACGCCTGCCCGGCCCTAATCCGCTTCACCAGCCGATCGATCATGGGCATATCTTCCGGGTGTATGTGGGACACCTGCACCATCCGCTTGCTGGCCTGCTCCATGATGGGTACATAGCCAAACTTCTCCACCCAGTTGGGCGAGTAGGAGAGCTGATCCTTTCCGATATCCCACTCGAAAATCACATCGTTGGTCTGGTCCATAATGATCTTGTGGCGCTCCAGCGTCAGCCGCAGCTCATCCTGAGCCTTCTTCGACCTGGTAATATCGATCAAAATGCTGAACAGGGACTCCTTTCCGTCCTCGCCCACCGTCAGCTGGCTCTTATCAAGCACCCACACAATCCGCTCGTCCCGGGCCACCACCCGGTATTCCAGCTCCACCGTGCTGCCGGACTGCAGCTGTTCTTTCGTCTGGCGCAGCACCTCCTCGCGGTCGGCGGGGTAAATGAGATTGAGGTAACGGTTCTGGAACTTGCTTCGCAGCTCCTGGTCCCCATATCCCAGCATCTGCATAAATCCCTCGTTTACCTGCACCAGGGTGAACCAGCGGTCGTTGAGACACTGCTGGATCCCTCCCACCAGGTTGTGCAGCAGACCGGTTCCGGCCGGCTCCATCACCTTGAGCGGGGCCGCGCTCTCCGTCTCCGGCTGCCAGATCACCAGCGCGCTGCGCTGATGCGGTTGTCCGCAGTCGATCCGAAGCAGCGTAATCTGGCACCAGCGGTATTTCTCCCTCAGAGGGTTAAACACGCGGAAGCGGTAGCTGCGGCGTGTGAGTCCGTTTTCGAAAAATGCTTCCATATACCGGCCGGAAAGCTTTTTCACCAGCCCCCGGTCCTCCGGGTGAACCAGCGCATCCGCAAAATTCGCCACCGACTCCGCAAAACTGCTGCCGGAGCGCAACAGCTCAAAGGCGCTGTCCGGCATATAGACCACATGGTAGACTCCGTTGGTCATATCCACCTCCATGACCGTGGAATCCGTATATTTTAACAGGGAAAAATACTTCATCTGCCCCATCTGAAGCGTATCCAGCGGGTCCTGCTCCCTGTGGTATCCCGCTCTCGTGGGACTGATACAGTCCTTCCTGGCCGATGCTCCGTCCGCGTACTCCTGGGACAGACGCTTAAACGGCTCCTGCACATTTTTCAGACACTCCAGAAGTTTGGGAGAAAATGCCCCGCACTCCCCGTTTAAAATCATATTGATGGCCTGACCGGCCGGCAGGGCCTTCCGGTAAACCCGGTCGGTAGTCAGGGCGTCATAGCAGTCGGCGATCCCCACCACCTGGGCGCAGACCGGGATGCTGTCCCCCTTAAGCCCGTCGGGATAGCCGGAGCCATCCCACCGCTCGTGGTGATAACGGCAAATGTTGTAAGCGTACTGCAAATACTCCTGATCGCTCATCCGGTCCAGGCCCGCCAGAATCTCACAGCCCTTCACCGAATGGGTCTTCATAATCTCAAATTCCTCCGGCGTCAATCGTCCCGGTTTGTTGAGAATCGAGTCCGGAATCGCGATTTTACCGATGTCGTGCATGGACGACGCGCTGGCGATCATGTCAATGTTTTGCTCATTCAGGCCATACTCTGCATAGCAGCGCGACACGTCCTCCAGCAGCACCTTGGCAAACATGCGGATCCGCTGGATATGCTGCCCGGTCTCCACGCTCCGGTACTCGATAATGGAGGACAGGGCGTCGATCATCACGGCGTTGGATTCCCGCAGCCTGGCCGCTTGTTCGGCGATCAGCTCCTCCTGGTTCAGCCGGTGCAGGTTCAGCTCGATAATGTTCTGGATCCGCCGTTTGACCACATGGGGCTCAAAGGGCTTTTTCACGATATCGGAGGCCCCCAGGTCAAAGGCCCTGACCTCGTGTTCCACCGAATCCTCCGCCGTGATCACCACCACCGGAACATCTGTGAATTCCCCCCGTTCCCGCATCTCCTCCATCACCTGATACCCGTTCATAACCGGCATCATCAGGTCCAGCAGCAGAGCGGCAATCTGGCCGTGGTACGCCTCCAGCAACAGCAGCGCCTGCTCCCCGTTCTCCGCCTCCAGCAAATTGTACTGCGTCTCGAACACCCCGTGCAAAATCGCACGGTTGACCTCCATATCATCCACAATCAGGATCGTATCCCGCTTCATCATATCTTATCTCCAGCCGCTGTTAACTTGTTCCGCAAATACCCTATCTACAATCTATCATACTCCAATATATAGAGTTAAACAACATCAAAAAGCAACAGGTCTCCCCGTTGCCTTGAGAAACAGCGTTAAAATCCGCCGCACAATGCGCAGGCCCATCACATGGATGTCTCCATTGGGCTGCACGTCCTCGTTGATATACCGGAGAACCGCAGGTGAGATGCACGCTGCCCCCGGAAGCCAGCTGCCCGATGGCCTCCGGCACGCCTCTCATTCTTCGGTAGTACCGGTAGCCGGAAATCAGCAACACCGTCACAGCTCCCAGGATTGTAAACGCACGGGGATATCCTACCACCGGAAGTCCTTTGTCGCTGCCCCACACCGATACCGGATAGTCCTGATACAACAAAAAATCCCGAGAACAATGTTCCGGGATTTTGTAGAGGCGACAACCGGATTTGAACCGGTGATAAGGGTGTTGCAGACCCGCGCCTTACCTCTTGGCTATGTCGCCATATATGCTTGATGACCCCAACGAGATTCGAACTCGTGTTACCGCCGTGAAAGGGCGATGTCTTACGACAGCGCGGTTAACAGCCGCGTGCTCTACCGACTGAGCTATCGAGGAATAGTAAGTGCTTTCCGAGTCTTAATTATACCCTATAATCTAAGATTCTTCAAGTACCTTCTTTATTAGTATATGCAACTTTTGCTTTTATATGCAAAAAATACATACCCTCAAAACCACATATTGAATGATGT
>PVML01012361.1_pt1 | contig 27200 bp, 27 predicted proteins | sample 1853371 | NCBI WGS metagenome assembly PVML01 (sample SAMN08533508, study PRJNA380276) | Human gut metagenome, whole genome shotgun sequencing project. | isolation source: participant 1, chromium library | host: Homo sapiens | collected 2017 | reverse complement strand
ATCAAGAAATGCCAACATACGTTGGCATTTCTTGATACCATCCGGGAAGAGCATAAAGATGATGAAAAGGTGCTGATAGCCCTCGGTGAAATAGAAAGTGAATTGAATGCAAAAAAATATGGCCTTGTATGGGAACGTCACGAAGAAGCCGTGGATGTACAGATGAGGGATAATATTCCAGTATTTACTGAATGTTCAATGAAAGAAATCAAAGCCACCACTGATGACGTTAATTTTCTTTTAGAGGGTGATAACCTCCATAGTTTAAGACTTTTGGAAAAGACCCATACAGAAAAAATAGACTTAATCTATATTGATCCACCATATAACCGTGGAGGAAATGATTTTAGATATGATGACTCTATTGTAGATAAACAAGATGGATTTCGCCACAGTAAGTGGTTGTCATTTATGGGAGAGCGCCTGAGTATTGCGTGGAGACTATTAAATAAAAATGGGGTTATTTTTATTTCGATTGATGATTTTGAAATTGGCACATTGCGTATGCTATGTGATGATATTTTTGGGGAAGCATCATTTGTTTGTACTATCGTATGGCAAAAAAGATATTCCAGAGAAAATAGAGAGGCTATTGGTGATGCACATGAGTATATTCTTGTGTATGCCAAAGATAAGGTATTGTTCAAAGAAAACCGCCATCTTGTTCCAATGAGTGAGCAACAGGCTAAGATATATAAAAATCCAAATAATGATCCGAAAGGAAGATGGAGAGCTGTTCCAATGACAGCACAAGGATATCGACCAAATCAAATGTATCCTATTACTGATCCAAAAGGAGGAGTACATTATCCGCCTGAAGGACGTTGTTGGAGCACAGTAGAATCTGAATACAAAAAATTATTAGATGCTGACAGAATATATTTCGGAAAGAATAACAATTCTCAACCTAATATTATAAGATATCTATCTGAAGTTGATGGTGTTGTTCCTTGGACGTGGTGGAACAATGAGGATGTTGGACATACAGATGAGGCGAAGAAAGAACTCTATTCCATTTTAGGCAAAACAAATAATTTTGAAACGCCTAAACCGGTACGATTGATTACTCGGATTCTCGAAATTGCATCACAGAAAAATTCCGTGGTTCTTGATTTTTTTTGCCGGTTCAGGTACAACAGGACAGGCAGTACTTGCCATGAATAGAAGAGATGGTGGAAACCGCAAATTCATCCTCTGCACCAACAATGAGAATAACATCTGTGAAGAGGTCACCTATGAGCGTATCAAGCGTGTGATTGCCGGATACGGTGGTACTGAGGGAATCCCTGCTAATCTGAAATACTACCGCACGGATTTTGTTTCCAAAGATTCTCACGATATTACCGATGATCTGCTCGCTCATATCAAAGAAATGATTCAGTTGGAACATGGTATCAATCTTGATGGTAATCAGTACATCATGATTCTCTCGGATGAAGAAGCAGATGAACTGGAACAGCATTGGAATGAGCATAGAGATGTAAAAGCACTTTATGTATCCAGAAATGTTCTCTTTACCACAGCGCAAAATGTTTTATTTAATGATGTAGACATCCATATTATTCCGGATGACTATTTCAAATTTGAATTACAGGAGGTGGGTGAAGCATGGTAACTTCCGGATTATCCATTAAACTGTTTGATTTTCAGGAACAGGCCGTGATCAAGCTGATAGACCTAACTTCAAAAAAAGACAGCAAGCAAACGATTATTATGAAAGCACCGACTGGCTCCGGTAAGACAATTATCCTTATCGACTATGTGGATACTTATCTTACCAATGTCAATGCAAACACAGCCTTTATTTGGCTATGTCCCGGTAAGGGAAATCTTGAGGATCAAAGTCGGGATAAAATGATGAAATTTGCCCCGGGAAGAGTAACACAGAATTTGTTTGATGCACTTCTGAATGGTTTTGCACCTGGCTGCACAACATTTATTAACTGGGAGCTTGTAACCAAACGTGGCAATACGGCTATCCGTGACAGTGAGCGTAAGAATCTATTTGACCGCATTGCGGATGCGCACCGCTCCGGTGTAGAGTTCATCGTCATGATTGATGAGGAGCATTCCAACAACACAGCAAAAGCTAAATCCATTATTGATGCTTTTTCGTCTAAGAATATCGTTCGTGTCAGTGCTACCTCTATTGAGAACAAAAGATACGAATTCTTTGAAATTGATGAAGTCGATGTTATCAATGCTGGTCTTATCACTAAAGCTCTCTATGTAAATGAGGGTGTAGCTAATAACACAGAAATTACCGATGACTACGATTATCTACTTGATCTCGCTGATGCGAAGCGAAAAGCCGTCGCAGACCGATATAAAGATTATGGGAAAAATATCCGTCCTCTAGTATTGATACAGTTTCCAAATGGACAACCTGAAACCATTGCTGCCGTTGAGCGGAAATTGGAGTCTATGGGCTACACCTACGATAATGGCATGGTCAGCAAGTGGATGAGTGAAGATAAAAAAGACCTTCCGGATAATCTGACTGAAAATGATGGTATCCCTGCCTTCCTTCTTATGAAGCAGGCTATCAGTACCGGATGGGATTGTCCTCGTGCAAAGATCCTAGTCAAACTACGTGAAGGCATGAGCGAGAGCTTTGAAATTCAGACGATTGGTCGTATTCGCCGTATGCCAGAAGCTAAGCACTATGAAGATGATCTCTTGGATTTCTGCTATGTGTATACCTTTGATGAGAAATACAAGGCTGGACTACTTTCCAACATGGATAAGGCATACGAAACTCGTAGATTATTTCTCAAAAATAAATGCAAAACATTTACTTTAGAGAAGCAAATCCGGGATATGGATTTCAATGGACTGGGCGAACGTGAAGTGTTGAATAAAATATATGATGCACTTGTAAAAAAATATAAATTAACCGGAAGTACTGCCGATAACAGGTTACGATTCATGGCTGCAGGATATCAATTTGGTGATGAGATTATAGGTCATGCTCTGTATGGTGAATATATCCGTACTGATATGCTTGCAGAGAGCACCACATATTACACCACTCGCAAGCGTGTAGATACTCACAAGCATGGCATTGACTTACTGCATTCCGTTGATTCCATAAAGAGCACAATTGGTATGCAGACTGCAAAGGTCAAAACGATATTGGAACGTCTGTTCCGTAGAGGAGGTTCTTCTTACAGAAAGTTATTGCTTTTGGATACAGTAGAGTTTTTTGCGTTTATCATCAATAATGAGCATAAACTCAAAGAAGAATTACGTGAAGTCACAGCGGACATGGCTCATCAGTTGAGTATTCCGGTGAACCCAAAGAAATCAATATTCCGTATACCCGAACAGGATTTCTTCAAGTACGATCCAGGTGTGAAAAATGAAGTGGAATATCTTAGCAATGCCTATCATGAATACACTTCAGGATATGCCACAAGTCTTGTCCGTAGTACTTCGGAAATGCTTTTCGAACAATACTGCGAGAAACAAGATGATATTGAGTGGGTGTATAAAAATGGTGATACAGGCCAACAGTATTTTTCTATCGTATATCTAGATAGCTTCAACCAGTGGCTGTTTTATGCGGACTATATCGTTATGAAAAAGGATGGAACTGTATGGATTATCGAAACCAAAGGTGGCGAGGCAAGAGGTAAGGATAAGAACATCGATATTCATATCGAGAATAAATATAATGCGTTCAAAACTTATGCTAAAGAGTACTCTCTGCATTGGGGATTTGTCCGAGACAAGGACAATCAGTTGTATATCAATAATACCGAATTTGCACATGATATGGCCGATAAACACTGGGTACCACTTGCACAGGAATTCTAAAGGGATATCTATTTCATCCAATCACCAGAGGTGGTTGGATGAAATAGATGTTGCTGAGGGTATAATTAAGATATAATGCTATATAGTAAAAGTCAAAAAGTGCTCAGAAAATGGGTGTTTTCTGCGCTGCAAACATTTGTTCGATATGATGAAATGATTTAATAGGAATAGCCGATAATATATAGAAGAGAGCGAGCGTCAACTCGCTGGTGTGGCTGATACCTAAAATCCAAAAGCAATGTAGGGCGAATGTACCTGAGGTTGGCGGGCAACGATAAAATCAGTCAATAAGGGAGACGGACGGCATTAAGGTGTCGTAGTCTCCCTTTAAAATTCATTGGGAGAAAAGCACACTATGAACAAAAGCGAGGTACAGAAAATATTGTTTGAATGTGCTGAATTGTATAGAGACAATCTGATTGATTGCAATCTGCTTTTCGTGTGTATGGACAAGCACAAAAAAATCAGTACATTGGAGTGCAATTTTTGACGACAGGTTTCATGCATTTGACAGAAGTAAAATTCCAGAAAGAGAGAGTTGCTGCAGGAGCTTTTTTCGACAAATACGCCTGTGCTTGTCGCAGAGAAACTTGCCGGAGGCGTGAAGGGGTGTATGGGTTTTGTGCTTGATGAGGAAACAGGATACTATACTCCAAACACGGTCTTAAATTTTGATATTAGAACTTTATCTAACGAATCAGTTGAGAATCGTTGCTACCTTCCGGAAAAAGAAAAAAGAGGATAGTTATTCGGAGATTGTGTATGTAGCGAAAAAATTGATTCAAGAGAGTTACGGTTTCTGGAAAAATACACATATCTGTTAAAATTGCTTGATGACGGTAACATATGAAGGATACAAGTGGCATTGAAAGTGATATAAACAAAGAGATTTCTATGATAAACAAGGATTTAAAAATATATTTAAGGATGGGGAACTAGTAGCAGAAGCAGTTATCGAGGGATCCTCGGCAACTGCTTCAGATGTAAAACAGTATAAAACTAAATACTGTAATCTGGACGCTGTAATTTCAATTGGCTATAGAATAACTTCAATAATAGCGACACAGGTATTGAAACATTTATGGTATAGGGATATGTGCTTGACAAAAAGGCTGGAAAATGAACAAATATTTGATGAGATCAGGGAAATTCGTGCCGGTAGGCGGAAATTCTATCAAAAAATAATTGATATCTGTGAAATGGCAGTCGATTATTCAAAAGATGCGATAACCATAAAGGAGTTCTTTAAGACTGTGCAGTACAAACATATGAGTTGGATTTCTGCATTAGTGTGTTAAAAAGCCGCAACATGATTGAGAGGTGAAAAAATGCCCATTGTATTAGATATTGCAACCATTACGGATGCTCAAGAGATATACGATTTACAAATTAAATCATTTAAAGAACTATTAGAAAAATATCAAGATTACGACTTTAGCCCGGGTGCGGAAAAACTTGAACATACGATACAACGACTACACCAACCTACTACCAATTACTATTTTATATCTCTCGAAGAAAAGCATATTGGTGCGTTGAGAATATGTTATCTTAATAAAATATGCAAGCTAAAACAAATCTATCTTCTTCCAGAGTATCATGGATATGGATACGCTCAAAAGGCAGTTGGGTTTGTCGAATCATTATACCCAACGGTAGAAAAATGGGAACTTGACACCATACTGCAAGAAGAAAAACTCTGCTATTTGTACGAAAAGATGGGGTATCGAAAAACTGGCAGAGTCGAACATATTATGAATGGTATGGATCTTGTATTTTACGAAAAATGGATAAGGAGAACTGATAGAAAATAGAAATTCTATCTCCACAAACACAAGTATAGTTGGATTTGAAAAAATCGATACAGGCCGCATTGCAAACAGATAGATTGATTCACCGATTGAAATATGATGATGGCATACAGGAGGTGCAAGATTTTATAAGTGTCCGACAGCCTGCAATATCACCGCATTTTATAATAGATCTGTCGTTCGGTGCGTTGTGACGGGTTACTGTTTCTTTTGTCTAAATTGCATTTTCGGGCGGATCATTCCAGAGTGGGGGTTCTGGAAATCAATCCTCCCATTACCCCCTTCACCAGTTTATCGATTGACCATTCCCCAAATCTGCGATAAAATGACATCAGTGCACCGCATTGGCGACGTTACAATGCCAGTGTATTCGTCGCTCAGGGAAATGGAGGAGATATCGTTTTGGAACGCATCGAGTTAATACAGAAGCTTATGAAAGAGCATACAAGATCCGCCGCTGTGACCGTAAGCTTTTTAGATAAACCGAGAAAGTATGGGATGGACAACAGTTTATTTATGCGGGAGGTTCATTTTGTGGTGGAGATTGGGCCGGAGGGCTCGCCGACCATGGGAGAGCTGGCGCAGCGGTTAAATGTGACCCAGGGGGCGGTGACCCAGATGGCCATCCGGTTGGAGAAAAAGGGTTACGTGGCGCGCGCCAAGGACGCAGGGGACAAGCGGGTGACCACGGTTTCCCTGACCGAAAAAGGCAGAACTCTCTGTGCGGAACACATCGCGTATGATCATAGCGAGTTTTCTTATATCAGCCGGTTTTTAAGCCAGTATTCCGAAGAAGATCTAAAGCGGCTGATCGAATATGAGGCATTGATGGGAAAATTATTTTTGACCCGTACATAATGACGAAAAAAAGTGCTTTCCGGTATTGACAGGTAAGCATTTTTTTGTTATAAATACTTTAGCAGCTAAAATAGTTGCTCTTATTTGGCCAAATATTTTAGTAGCTAAAGTAATATTTTCGACTTGTGAAAGGAAGCATTTAATGAAGTATGATTTTGACCATGAGGTTCTGCGTTTTGGAACCTACAGCATGAAATGGGATGACGATGCATTTTTCAAGGTCACCACTCCGAAGCTCCGGCTGGACAAAGATACCATCCGCCTGAATCTGGCCGACATGGATTTCAGGTGCGCACCCGCCATTGCAAGGGCTATGCACAGAGTGGCAGATTTTGAGAATTACGGCTACACCACGTCCAACTCAGCAACAGAGTATAAGCGGTCGATCATAAACTGGTACCGGCGCCGCCATAACATGGAGCTTCAGCCGGAATGGATTATCCATTCCAACGGGGCCTTGGACGGCGTGGAGCAGACGATTCTGGCATTTTCCAAACCTGGGGAGGGCGTGATTCTCTGCCGGCCCATTTACCGCAATTTTACGAATGTGATTGAGAAAACCGGCCGTCACGTCGCGAACTGTCAGATGATCAATCACGGGGATGGGGCTTACGAACTGGATTGGGAACATTTGGAAGCCGTCTGCGCGCAGCCGGAGAATAAAGTTCTGGTGCACTGTTCCCCACAGAATCCGGTGGGCCGGGTCTGGACGAGAGAGGAGCTATGCCGGGTAGCGGAGATTTGCCGCGGGAACGGGGTGGTTCTGGTCTCGGACGAGATTCATTCGGATATAATCCGAAAAGGGGTCAGGCATATACCGATTCTGGATGCGCTGGAAGATCTCAGCAATATCATTATGGTGTCCGGCGTGAATAAATCCTTTAACCTGATGGGCCTGCACTGCGCTTACAGCGTGATTCCGGACGAGAGCCTGCGAAAGCAGTTCCAGAAGGGTTATGAACCCGCCATGCCCACGCCTTTCGCCATCGCGGGTACCATTGCGGCGTATAACGAGAGCGAGGAATGGCTGGATCAGTTAAATGAATACCTGGACAGGACCATGTCTTTTGCGGTGGATTACATAAAAGAGAAAATTCCCGGGGTCAAGGTGTATCTGCCCCAGGGAAGTTATGTCCTGTGGCTGGATTTTTCAGGCTACGGTTATTCGGATGATGTTTTGCAGGATATCATTTACCAGAAAGCCAATGTGGCGTTGCAGAAGGGGACGTCCCATGATCCCGGAAATGGGGCTGGGTTTATGCGGTTGTGCGTCACCTGTTCCAAAGCCAATATCCGGAAAGCCATTGATCGGATTTCAGAGGCGTTTGCGGAATATGAAAGGGAAGCGGCACTTGTAAAAGGATAAGTCTCGGGGAAGGGGTACTTTTATGGAAAAGAAACTCAATCTGTTTGATCTGATTTCGATTGGTGTTGGATGTATTGTTGGTTCCGGGGTATTTGCGTTGATGGGGGTTGGGATTGCATATACGGGAAGAGGGATCGTGCTCGCCTTGTTCCTCGCAATGGCCTTGTGTGTATTACAGTCCATTGCCTTTCCGCTTTTGACCAGAATTTTTGAGGTGGACGGCGGGGAGTATGCCATTAACTCATTGGTTATGCCTAAAATGTGCTCGGGATTTGCGGTGGGAAGAGACATTTTATTCCGTGCCGGATCGCTGGCTGTGACCGCTATTGCAGTTGTGCAGTATCTGGAGAAGCTTTTTCCAAGCATCTCCGCATATGGTAAACTGGTAGCGTTTCTTGTGCTGACCCTGGCCTTTCTCTGTGCGGTGGTGGGAGATAAATTCGCGGCGGGCGTGCAGAACATCATGTGCATTTGTATGTATTTGGCCCTGGGCATTTTTGTGGTGTACGGCGTTATGAAGATGGATACGGCCGCCTATTCCGGGGACCCCATGCTTCCCAACGGCCTGAAAGGGCTGATTTCCGCCATTGCGCTGATGTCTTATACCTGCAACGGTTTCCAGTATGTGATCAACATGGGAAAATCCGCGGCCAATCCCAGAAAAAATATACCGCTTGCATTTTGCCTGTCCGCACTGGTGGGCGCGGCCATTTACGCGCTGATTGGTTTTGCGGCGACCCACACCCATTCTTACGGCGAGATTGCCGGGATGAATTTAGGGGGCGTTGCCCAGATGATTATGCCCAATGGCCTTTACATGTTTTTCCTCATCGGCGGCGCGTTATTTGCGCTGTGCACCTCCCTGTTGGGCGCTATCGTATCCGGATACAGGCCGTTAATCGCGTCCGCAAAAGACGGCTGGCTGCCCGGCGTGCTGACCAAAACCACGAAGAAAGGGGCGCCGTACGTTTTAGTGCTGCTGTATCTCCTGGGGGCGGTGCCGATTTTTCTGGGCATGGATTTAGGGGATGTGGCGACGATCTGCCTGTTCCCGGGCGCGATTACAAAAGTGCTGGCGAATATTTACGCAATGTCCGTTCCTTCGCGTTTTGAAAAAAGCTGGAAGAAAAGCGGTTTGAAGATTTCCGTGGGATTATACCGGTTTGTGCTGGTGGTGTCCTCTGTTGCGGCGGTGGTTCTCGGAGTGTTTTACTTCATCTCGAATGATCTGAAGGTGGCGATGCTGGCTGTGACCGCAGGGATATTTGTTTATGGCTTTTTGGTTGACCGATTTGGAAATATTCATATTCAGGTAAAGGAGGAGTATACAGAATGAAATGGATGATTGCCGGTTTCAGCCCCACCGGTACTACAAAGAAGATAGCGAAAGCGATCACAGAAGGGACGGGCTGTTCTGTTTTGGATGTGGATCTGACCGATTTAGAGGCTGTAAAAAATGTGGCCCGGCTGGATGATACGGCAGTTCTGCTGGCGGCGGTACCGGTTTATCAGGGACGGGTTCCGGCTGTGGCGCTGGAACGGCTGAAGGGGATCCCGGGAAACGGCCGGTATGCCGTGGCGGTGGTGGTCTATGGGAACAGGGAGTATGAGGACGCGCTATTGGAGCTGAAGAACACCCTGGAGGAGAACGGGTTTCAGGTAGCGGCGGCGGGCGCTTTTGTGGCGGAACACTCCATTATCCGCTCCATTGCATCCGGTCGGCCGGACGAGGCGGATATCAGGACGGCAAAAAAATTCGGGGCGGATATTCTGGAAAAAATAAACGGAGAGCAAAACATTTCCCCGGTTACAGTCCCCGGAAATGTTCCCTACAGAGCGGTAAATGCGCCTTCTGCCTGGCCGGCGGCAGATGATGCCTGCAATCGGTGCGGGGCCTGCGCGGCGGCCTGTCCGGTCGGAGCGATCTCCCGGGAGACGCCCAATCTGACGTCAGGGGACAAATGCATCAACTGTATGCGCTGCATTCAGGTTTGCCCCAGAAAGGCCCGATCCATGCCTGCACGATTCTTGGAAGGAGCAAAGACAATGCTTGAGAAAAACGCGGCAAAACGCCGGGAGGCAGAGCTATTTTTGTGATCTGGGCGGGGTGTGCCTTCGCGTTGATACAGGCGCGGCGAATTTGCAGGAAATTCTCCCATTGACTGCCAAAACATTCATTGCTATAATAAGGAAACGTATCACTTATCATCAGCCTTACGGCTAGTGACAGGATATAATAAGGAAACGTATCCCTTATCATCAGCCTGGCGGCTGGTGACAGGATATAATAAGGAAACGTATCCCTTATCATCAGCCCTGCGGCTGGTGACAGGGTAGAAGCGTTGAAAATTGATTTGAAGAGTAGCGAGGCGTTCGAAAGTTACCCCTGTGGTACGGCCATCCAGGCCGTATGGTAGCTAAAGAACGCCTCTGTTTTTGGGAAGGAACGGACATTCATGCGCCATAAGGAGACATCACAGGAAAATATCATTGCCACACTGGTAAAATTCTGCGTGCCCCTGATTCTCAGCGGAATCCTGCAGCAGCTTTACAACTGGGCGGACGCCTTTATTGTGGGAAATGTGGCCGGTGAGGAAGCGCTGGCGGCAATCGGGGCCACGGGCACGGTGAGCGGCCTGTTTTTGCTGGCCATCAACGGCTTTACCCTGGGTCTGGCGGTACTGTTTGCCCAGCGCTACGGCAGCGGCAGGCTGGCAGAGATCCGGAATACGCTGTCCTCCTTTTGTGTGATCCTGGGAGCGGCGTTTCTGATGCTGGCCGGGATCGGCATCTTGTGCGTGTACCCCCTGCTCCGTCTGCTGAACACCACCCCGGACACCATCGGGCTGGCGGAAGATTACCTGAAAATCATTCTGGCCGGGGTCCCGGTCATGGCCGTGTACAATGTCTATACGGCCGCCCTGCGCGGAGCGGGCAACAGCCGGGCGCCGTTTTTCTCGATTCTGTGCTCGTCCGTTGTGAACGTGGTTCTGGACGTGATACTGGTGGTTTTTGGCCGGATGGGCGTGAGGGGCGCGGCCATCGCCACAGTGGTCTCCCAGGCCGCCATGACGGGATACATCGTCTGGTACAGCAGAAGATACGATTTCCTGCGGATTCATCCCTTCCGCCGACCAGTGGACCGGGCGGCTGTGAAGGCGGGGATTCATCTGGGGTTTCCGCCCATGGTCCAATCCTGCGTCAACGCCTTTGGAAATCTGATTTTGCAGAATTTCATGAACGGGTTCGGAACCCAGACGGTGGCCGCCATTACCACGGCGTACCGGGTGGACACCATTATTTTTCTGCCCATGATCAACATTGGCTCCGGCATCTCCACCATTGTGGCCCAGAACTACGGGGCGGGAAAGCACAGGGAGATTCCCCGGGTGGTCGCAGCGGGCGCAGTTATGATGACGGCGGTTTCCCTGGCTCTGACAGTTCTGGTCATCCGGGCCGGCGGCCCTCTGATCGCCATGTTCGGCGTGAGCGCCGCAGTGACGGAAATCGGCCGGAACTTTTTCCGGCGGATCGCGAGCTTTTACGTGGTTTACGGGTTCTGCATGACCATTCGCGGGTATCTGGAAGGGATCGGAGACGTGGTGTATTCCAGCGTGGCGGGAATCCTGGCTCTGATCTCGCGCATCCTGTTTTCCTACTGGTTTGCGGCGTCCTGCGGGAATATGATCATCGCCTACGCGGAGGCGGCGTCCTGGGGCGTTATGTTGCTGTTGTATGTTGGAAGGGTGGCGCGGAAGCGGCATGTGCTTGCCTGGCAGAAACGGTGAGAACGAAAGCCGCAATTTATGAAAGGAATGTAAAGAATGGGATTAAAAAAATTAACCGATAAAATTTATTATGATCCACATCAACCGGAAGTGGATCGTCCAATGCTTGCGTACTTAAAAGGAAGCAGGATTTCATTAGCCATTGATGCTGGATATTCTGACAATCATGTGAATGATTTTTATGAACTTTTAAACCAATCGGGATTAAAAAAGCCCGACTTTACAGCGATTACCCATTGGCATTATGATCATACATTCGGAATGCACCATATTCAGGGCGCGAGTATCGCCTGCTGCCGGACAAATGAATTTTTGCGGAAGGAGCAACAAAAAGCAGTCGATTTGCATTATATAGAAAAACTAAAAATGGCGGATCCCTGTTTTAAAAGGGAATATCATAATAAGCAATCATTGAATATTGTTTTATCAGATATCGAATTCAGAGGTGAGATCATATTGAATCTTGGTGAATTGACCGCTAAAATATTTCAAACAGAATCCCCTCATTCGGAAGATACGGTATGCATCTATGTGCCGGAAGAAAAGGTCCTCTTTTTAGGAGATTCGACAAGCGAGGATTTTTTCAATGGGGGATATATGGATCATCGTAAGTTGAAAAAACTAATCGTGATGATAGAGGATACAAATTGCGAGTTTTGTGTTTTAAGCCATACAGAACCTTTGAAAAAGGGAGAGTTGCTGGAATATCTTTATGGAATATTACAGAGTTGACCGTATCAACAGGAACAACAACGCTACATGTAATCCCGGGCAAGGGCTGCCGTTGCCGCCCTGAAAATAATGCTCCGCAAGCGAAGCTGCTGCGCGCTCTTGTCCAAATTCACCATACTCAAGCAATTTAAGGATTGACATTTCCCCATTTTCCGTATATAGTAAACCATAGATCAAGGAGGACCCGAGTCCTTCATAAGAAAAGGAGTGGTTGTTATGTTGGCAAACGGTAAAAGAGAGGTAAAAATTCAATAACCACGTAAATTTTGACAGGGACAGGTGTAGAAGGCTTTTTTTCGCACACGGCTCGTTGTCGTGTTTTTTTGTACCCTTTTTTCGGGAAATGGACCTGGCCCTGAGGCTTATGAAGGAGAACTTGATTTGGAGAACGAAAATTTAATATTGATCAGCAACCATAAAAACTGGGTGGAGCAGGCGGCTAAGGACCAGCTGGCGGGCGTGAGCCGTCTCCCCGGAGTTGTAAAGACCGTGGGCCTGCCGGACCTCCATCCTGGGAAAACCCCGGTGGGCATGGCGGTTTTGAGCCAGGGCCTGTTTTACCCCCACCTGATTGGAAACGACATCGGCTGCGGCATGAGCCTGTTTTCCACCGGCGTCCGCCGGGCACGCTTCAAGGTGGAGCGGTGCGTAACCCGGCTGAATTCCATCCGGGAACTGTCCGACGTCCCCAGTGGGAATCCCTATGAGGAGGATTGTCCGATCCGGGACTTCGGTACCATTGGTTCCGGCAATCACTTTGCGGAGTTTCAGTGCCTGGAAAATGCCCTGGACCCGGAAATGGCTCAGGCGCTGGGGCTGATGGACGGCCAGGTGTTCCTGCTGGTACACTCCGGTTCCCGGGGCTACGGCCAGGACATTCTCTCACGGTTTTATAATCCCGGGGGAATCCGGGAAAACTCTGAGCAGGCCCGGGATTATCTTTTGGAGCATGACCGGGCCCTTTTGTGGGCGGACCGGAACCGGCTGGCGGTGGCTGAAAAGCTGCTGGACTATTTGGGGGTGGACGACACCGTGGAACCGGTGGTTCAGAGCTGCCACAATTACGTGGAGCGGAGGCCCGAGGGCTGGCTTCACCGCAAGGGCAGCGTATCCACCAAGCAGGGGCCGGTGGTGATCCCCGGGTCCCGGGGCAGTCTGACCTATGTCTGCATGCCCGGGGAGGACACGGCGTTTTCCCTGGACTCCGTCTCCCACGGCGCGGGCCGGAAATGGGCCAGAAGCATTTGCAAAAGCCGCATCGACCAGAAATACGACCGCAATTCCATCCGCAGCACCAAATACAAGAGCCATGTCGTCTGTCATGACACCAACCTGCTGTTTGCGGAAGCGCCCGAGGCATACAAAAACGTGGAGCAGGTGATCGATTCCCTGCTGGAATACGGTCTCATCCACGTGGTTGCAACCCTGCGTCCGTTGATTACGTTTAAAGGGTAGGTGGCGGATATGAGAATACAGATCAGTTCCGGCCAGGGGCCGGAGGAGTGCGAACTGGCCGTGGGCCTGTTTTATCAGGCATTGCGGCGGGAAGTGGAAGAGATTCAGATGGTAAGCTGTGTCAAAGGGCGTAGGGGAGGATTTTCCTCCGTTGTGCTGGAGGCGGAGGCGGACTGGTCCGGGCTGGAGGGCAGCGTGCTTTGGGTGTGCAAAAGCCCGCTCCGGCCGGGGCATAAACGGAAAAATTGGTACATCGACGTCAGCATTTTGGAAGAAATCCCCAGAACTAGCAGGGAGATGCAGGTGCGCTTCGAGACCTTCCGCAGCGGCGGAAAGGGCGGCCAGAACGTCAACAAGGTGGAGACCGGCGTGAGAGTGGTGCATATCCCCACCGGCATCGCGGTGGTGTCCACGGAGGCCAGGAGCCAGCACATGAATAAGCAGATCGCCTTAAACCGGCTGTGCGATATCCTGGCGGACCGCGACCTGCAGTGCGCCCGCAGAGAGAAGGAGCTGGCCTGGATGGAGCACAACCGTCTGGAGCGGGGCAATCCGGTGCGGATTTACGAGGGAAGGGAGTTTGTGAGGCGGCGGTAAGGCCGGGAAACAGAATTGGAAGTGGAATCGGAAAAGGAGACGATCATTGATGAAATTGCATTTGGAACCGGTGACGGCGCAAAACCGGGAGGAAATACTGCGTCTGGGCGTGCTGCCCGGCCAGAAGGGCTACATTGAGACCGTAGCCCAGTGTATGGAGGAAGCCGGGGAGTACGGCGGCTGGCGGCCGGTGGGAATCTATGACGGGGACCTGCCAGTGGGATTTTCCATGTACGGATTTTTCCGGGAGGAGTACCCGCCCGAGGGGCGGCTCTGGCTGGACCGCCTGCTGATCGACGCCCGATTTCAGGGCCGGGGATACGGCAGGGCGGCGCTGGAAGTGCTGCTGGAACGCCTCTCCCGGGAGTATCCGGAAAAAGACGTCTACCTCAGCGTGATTGAGGGAAACGATGTGGCCACCCGGCTGTATGAACAGTACGGGTTCCGGTTTATCGGGGAGAAGGACATCCACGGCGAGGACGTTATGGTGAGAGTGTGGGATGGAAATTTGATTGTTAAGACACTTGCTTTTTGATTTTCAGCAGCAGAAGGATCAAACTCACGCCCATGAGAATGTGCCCGATCCCCGCGATTCCTGAGATCGAGGCGTCCATTGTGCGGCTTAGGGCGGTTCTCCATACCTGGGTCAGCCCTCTCATCAAAAAGCCGAGGGCTGTGATATTCAGGCCGAGCTGGTAGGTGATCAAGAGCTTACCGGTGTTCGGCTGGCCGGAAAAGCCGAAGTTTTGTTCCAGCAGCATCAAAAACAGGAAGAAAAACATGCCAAGGAGAAAGTAATGGGTGTGCATGACGGACAGATTGGTCTTGCCCGTAAAATGGTTAAATTTCGTGAATTCCCGGTAAAAGACTCCAAAGATCATGGCGAGAATCGCGTACAGTATAGCAGTGTTCAGATAGCGTTTTATCATTGTGGTTTTTCCTTTCATATGGTTGCCGGCCGTCCGTTGGGCTGCCGGTAGAGCTGCCAGCACATCCGGACGATCCAGACGTAGGCCAGCGTTTTTGGGATCATCAGTACGCCCACAACCGGCGCGATTCCGCTGAACAACACCACCGGCAGGTAGAAGCCGAAAGAGAGTCCAACGGCCAGGGGCATAAAACGGAAAACGGGGTCGCCATGTTCCTTGGCTTCCCGGGCGAACATGACGATCACAAGAATTCCCATGATTGCAAAGGGGATATTGCGCAAAATTCCCGGGAGAAGAGGCGGGCGGTAGGACAGCCACTGATTTTGCGGGAGCAGGCAGAGGGCGATGCGCAGGGCGGAAAGCAGCCACATGGTTCCCGTGAGGCCGCGCCGCCCACGGATTTGGTATCGGTCCCGCCAGATATAATACAGAATCAGGTAAAAGACGGTCATGGTGATGGAGGTGACAAATTTCCCAAAGCCCAAGGCTGCGGCGTTTGCCTCCAAACCGTTGGCCCAGAGGGCGTAAGAGCGGGGCACGAGATGGAAGGAGTCGCCTGCTCCCAGAAGCGCGGCCATCCATCCCGCCCGTCTCACCATGGGGCTTCTGCCCTTTGCCGCCATGGTAAGCCCTGAAAATAGTGCAAAGCTGAGATACAGAATGTCAAAAACGGTTTCGGCCATTGCCTGTGCGGTCATGAATTCACCCTCCTTTAATAAATCGTCCGCTTGACGAGTTCCATTAAAAAATCAATATTCTGTGCCCGAATCCTCAGGAGCATGGTAAGATTCATCATCAGAAAGCGGGCGAACTGTTCCCGGGTGAAGGTTTCGTTCCAGATGTCCCTTCGAACCTGCCCGTCCAGCTCCATCCGCCGGACCAGCGATTGTTCCAGAGCCGCCTGCATGGATTCCATACGGCCCAGGCCCGCCGCCTCTACATTGACCAGGCTGCCCATGAGCCGACCGGCGGAGCGGTCGATCCGGTCCCTCAAAAAGGCAAATATTTCTTCCAGCTGGCCGCAGAAGGAATCGGAGGTGATGGCGTCCCCCAGCTCGACCAGCGCCTGTTTCCAGTAAGCTTCCGTGAGCGCCAGAAGGATTTCGTCTTTATTTGCGAAGTAATTGTAAACGGTTCCGGTTGCAATCCCGGCCTTCCGGGCGATGGAGCGGATATTGACCGTCACGATGCCCTCGGCGTCCGCCACGCAGCGCGCGCAGTCCAGCAGGGTATCGCGCAAGATGTCGTCTTTTTTTCTCATCCTATCACCTTCTTGTTTGATAAATGAACGTGTTCATGTATAGCATATACGCGGAGGGCCGGTTTGTCAATGTTAAATGAACGTATTCATAAATGAAACGCTTAAACGGAATGGGTGTTTGTGATATCGTATGAGCACTTGACGAGGTATTTTCGAGTCTAGTGAGAATACATGTCACAACACTTAGCGAGGTCTTTAACGAGGTTAGTGTTTGTGATAAAATAGGGTAGAACCCGGGGATTTTGGGGCTTATGAGGACGAAACCCGCAGAGGAGGAGAAGCGATGTATGAGAGAATGCTCGACAAACAGATCAAGCCGAGCCTGGAAGCGATGGCGGATTATTGCGGCGAAAATGGCGAACGGTTTATTTTGCTGAATCAATGGCTGGGGAAAACCTTTGAAACGGAGCAGCAGATTGTATTCCCCTATGGGAACCAGTATGGATGGGGCGTGGCGCACCGGAAGAAGCGGAAGCTTTTGTGCAATGTGTTTGCGGAGGATAACGGATTCACTGTGATGTTGCGCCTTTCGGACCGGCAGTACAAATCCGTATACGGGCAGCTCCGGGCCGATACCCGGGAGCTGATCGACCACAAGTATCCCTGCGGTGACGGCGGCTGGATCCACTACCGGGTCGCAGGGCCGGAACAATTCAAGGACATACAGGTTTTGTTGACAGTGAAGTGTTCGTAGGATTTGATTTGTCTTGGCAGCTGCGGGGAGGAAGCGGAAGATGAAAAACGGACCTGGGCGGTTGGTTGGAAAGGGAATTTTGCTGGCGGATATGGAACATGCGGCAGAGTTATAGATAACCTCTGCGTTTAGCCTCCGCCAGTAGTTCCGGCTGTATCAGCGGATAGGTCCAATGATCGGCCAGATGTTCTGTGATGAGGATGGATTCAATTTCACTGTGGAGCTCTGTCTCAAAGGTTTTTATGTCGGCATAGTACAGCATTCCGAAGATTTCCCGGGCGTTCAAAGGATCCCCGTCCGTCACGGAATATGCGCATACCGGGGTGATCTCAAAGTCGGTTGCCCCGGTTTCTTCATATAATTCCCGTTTGGCGGTATCCAAAATACGTTCGCCGGGCTCTCTGTGTCCGCCCGGAAATTCGTAGGTGATTCTGGCATGGTGTTTGCAGAGTACCCATTTTCCGCCGGTTTTGGCGATAATGACCGCAAACTTAAATAGCGGATCATTTACTGTTTCATAAAAATTTACGTTTACCATTTTCAAGAGCCTCCCATGTGAACGATTCGTAATGTATTATTTTCAGTTTAATCCGTTGTCCCACGTCTGTCAAATCGGAATATTTTTAAAAATAGCGCAAATCTGCACACCTCCCCATGTTATATTATGTTCATGACAAACACATGCAAGGCAAAACGGAGAGGTAAACCGTAACTGGAAGCGGGCCAGACTGTAAATCTGGTGTCTACGGACTCTGGCGGTTCAAGTCCGCCCCTCTCCACTGGGCAGATGTGGCAGAGACGGCCGATTGCGGCTCCCCGCTAAGGAGTTGACCGGGTAACCGGTCCGAAGGTTCGAATCCTTCCATCTGCGTGATTGACAAGGAAGGCAGTTTTTGTGTATACTATGAGCAAGAAATCGGAAAGGAGAGCGTTTGTGATGATCGTCAAATTATGCAAGGCAAACAGGGCGAGTTATGGGCAGTCCGGTGCCGTCAGTCGGTCCTATGGATCGTATTGCGGCAGCGGACGTATTGGCGTAACTTTTCATCACTGCCAGGGCGCCCTCTGACCGATTGTTGGAAACACGGGGGCCCGGCGGCCCTTTTTTGATGCGGAGAGTGAGGTAGACCGGCTATGCATCAGACCATGTTTCCACTTCTGATTATGAATATACTTGAAAATCATGCGACCAGGGAGCATCCGCTGACGATCACGGAGATCACGGATTTTGTGAACCGGGAGTTTGCGGCCTTCGCGTTTGACAAGGACCGGGTGATGAACCGGTCCACGGTCACAAGGATTCTGGACGCAATGGAGCTTTGGACGGACGGAAATCTGTTTAATTTCCGGGTGGTGCAGTGCGGCACCGAGGGAAAGAAACTCTTCTGTCTGGAGCGCCCGGCCTGAAAGGAGGCTTTTTAATGGGTTGTCTGGGAAATTTACTTTGGTTTATATTTGGCGGCGCCATCAGCGGACTCAGCTGGTGTCTGGCGGGCTGCCTGTGGTGTATCACGATTGTGGGGATTCCGGTGGGGATGCAGTGCTTTAAGCTGGCATCTTTAAGTTTCTTTCCCTTCGGCAAGGAGGTGCGCTACGGAGGCGGAGCGGTGTCCTTTCTGCTGAACGTGATCTGGCTGCTGGTGTCCGGCCTTCCGCTGGCTCTGGAGCACCTGGCGCTGGGGCTGGTCCTCTGCATCACGGTGATCGGGATTCCCTTTGGGTTGCAGCAGTTTAAGCTGGCAAAGCTGGCGCTTATGCCCTTTGGGGCGGAGATTGTTTGATTTGAGGGAGACATGGGACGACGGTGGAAACCGGAGGAACGTGTCTCCTTTTTGGTGAATGCAATGGGCCGCTGACGTATCCTCGGGCGATTGTTTGGAAGGCAGGCCATTAGAATTTAACAAATTATGTCGTGAATTCTAAATTATATAAACAATAACATAAATTTTGGCGGGAAATATGGCTATACTGGTAATAATTCTAATTATAAGCAGGCTTACACCTTGAGATATATGGATTATACCATATTTTGCTAAATTTTCAAATATTTTGTATATCATATCATTTTTCCTCAATCTTGTATAATCCTATACCTTCGTGTGATTCTAGTTTCCCATAATTAGAATTATGGAGAGTTCAAGGTTGGAATGTCAGGAGGAAAAGTTGAAAATGGATAAAATAGCGGTGTTGATACCCTGCTACAATGAAGGCCGCACAATCGAGAAGGTTGTGGCGGATTGGAGGCGGGAGCTTCCGGAAGCGACGGTCTATGTCTATGACAATAATTCCGATGACGGAACGGACCAACTGGCCCTGGGAGCCGGCGCAACGGTACGGTATGAGTGCCAGCAGGGCAAGGGCAACGTGGTCAGAAGAATGTTCCGGGAAATCGACGCCCGGTGTTACATTATGGTGGATGGGGATGACACATACCCGGCCGAAGCCGGACAGAAGATGGCGGAGGAGGTTTTGGAGCATCAGGCGGATATGGTGGTAGGAGATCGCCTTTCCTCCACTTATTTCCAGCAAAATAAACGCCCCTTCCACAATGCAGGCAATACCTTGGTGCGGGCTTCCATCAATCATCTGTTCCGCAGTGATATCCGGGATATTATGACCGGCTGCCGGGCTTTCAGCTATCAGTTTGTCAAGACCTTCCCCGTGCTTTCCAGAGGATTTGAGATTGAGACGGAGATGTCAATCCATGCAGTGGACAAAAATATGTCCATGAAAAATATTGTGATCGATTACCGGGACCGTCCGGATGGGAGTGAATCCAAGCTGAACACAGTTACGGACGGAATCAATGTGTTGAGAACCATTTTCAGACTCTACAAGGATTACAGGCCCATGAGATTTTTCGGCGCTGCGGCGTTTCTGCTGCTTTTGACCGCCACCTGCTTTTTTATTCCGATCTTTGGGGAATATCTGCGAACCGGCCTGGTGCCTCAGTTTCCCACCTTGATTGTCTGCGGCTTTTGTGTGATGGCGGCGCTGCTGGCCATATTTTCCGGAATGATTCTCCAGACAATCATTCAGAAGGACAAGCAGATGTTTGAGTTTCATCTTCAGCTGGTCAATGAACATTACCGGCAAAAGGTGAGTGGGCGGATTTCATAGGGATAGGGGAGAAAATGGAGAGAAAAAGTGCGCAGCAAAAGCCGGGTGCGGCTGTCCTTCGGATTGGTGCGGCTCTGTCAGTTGTCATTGCAATCAGCGGTCTGGTGGAGATTTATCAGTTGTACGACCGGGTTTATTTTAACAAGGGAATTTTGTCGGCCGCTGTTTTTGCCGCCGCTCTGGCGGCTGCGGGCCGTATGCAAAAGGATATGGAGGCAGACCGGCGGGCTTCCCGGGCCGCTTACGGGCTGGCGGCTCTGCTGATTGCCGGAGAACTGGTGGGAATCGGGTTGCGCTTGCGCGCAAACAGTGTGGAGGCAGCGCTGGGGTGTCCGGCGGTGCTGTGGATGGCGGGCAGCGCGCTGGCTTTGGCAGTCCCGGCGGAGCCGTTCTTTTTCAGGGTCATGAATTGGCGTATTTGCAGCGATGAAGAGGAGGAGGGCAGGCTGACGCTCAATCAGCTTTTTTGGTGGGCCTGGCTGGCTGTTTTTGTGGGATATATACCCTGCTATCTGGCATTTTATCCCGGGCTGTATTGCTATGATATGATCTGGCAATGGTCCATGTTTAACTCAGGAGTATTCAACACCCACCATCCACTGGTGCACACCCTGCTTGGCGGATGGTTGCTGGAGACGGGCAGGAAGCTATCCGGCACCTACAACGGAGGTCTGGCGCTCTATAGTGGGATACAGATGGCCATTCTGTCCGGTTGCATTGCATTTGCCCTGCGCTACCTGGCGAAGATCCGGATTAGGCGCAGGCTGTGGATCGGTGCGCTGCTGTTTTATATCCTGTTTCCGTTTTTCCCGGTTCTGGGAATCAGCACGACCAAGGACGTGATTTTCGGAGGTCTGCTGCTGGTTGTGTTTGTATGTCTCTGCGATATGGTAACCCTTGGGGCGGTTTACAGGGGGCGGAAGCTGACGCTGTTCCTGGTGTTTTCCGTGCTGATGGGGATGTTCCGCAATAACGCCATGTACGCCCTGGCCTTTACCGTGGTTTGTTTTCTGGCAGTCAGTGGATTCATGCTGTTTAAGCGGAAGAAAAGCCGCTTCTTGTTGCAGATTACAGCGCTGCTGCTGGGAACCATTGCGGGTATTCTAGTGATGCAGAAAACTCTGGAAAAGGGTCTGGATGCCGAGGCGGGGAGTGTGGCGGAGATGCTTAGCATCCCTTGCCAGCAGCTGGCCCGCACCTATGTGTTTTACGGGGAGAAGCTGAGTCCGGCCGACCAGGAGGAACTATTTTTATATATCCCTGAGCAGGCCCTGGATGGATATTTATATTATGTGTCCGATCCGGTAAAGGCAGAGTTAAACGTTGACTATCTCAGGCAGCATAAAATGGATTTTTTGCGGCTGTGGCTTCGGATCGGGCGGCAGTTTCCAGGATCATATCTGCAGGCCACACTCTATAACACCATGGGAATCTGGTATATGGGCGGCGATTCCAGCTGCTTTATGGAATACAATATGAGCCAGCCCATTGACGAAGCGCACAGAGTGGAATTTGACAGCAAACTGCCTCCGCTGAAGGCGGCGTACAGTTGGTTTACGGACAAGAACATACAGAAATCCCTGCCGATGGCGTCCATTCTCTTTTATACGTCATTTTACTCATGGGCGGTTTTGATCTGTATGGCGGTTTTGGTTCAGAGGCGGCGGTATCTTCACCTGATTCCGGCGGCTGTCCTGTTGGGCTATATTGTGTCCCTGGTCCCGGGCCCCTGTATTACGGTGCGCTATATGCTGGGGATTATGCTGTGCGTTCCGGTGCTGGCAGCGTTTACCTTCCGGGAGAAGAGATGTCCAAAGATTCCACCGGCGGCTTAGGGATCTCAGGAGTCAGATTAGGGACAAGAGTATTGTGCACAGTCCGTCCTGTATTTTCGTGTTTACAAAGGAAAAAATCCTCGGTTCGTTGTAGCCGGGGAGAGACGTGAGGTACCAGATGAAAAGCATAAGATATATTCTGTTTATGGCAATGGCGGCATTGACGCTGCTGATGCCTGTGATATTCAGCAAGTTGGACCGGCACTTCTCCACCAGTGGAGTGGAGGCGGTCCAGGCATTTCCAGAAATAACCGGGAGGGCGCTTCTCGGCGGCGAGGCCCAGGCGGAGTTTGAGCGATATGTGCAGCAGAACCTTCCGGGGAAGCCCCTGATGGTTCGCCTCCGCAATCAAATCACATTTTCTCTGCTTCACACAACTCCCAATATTAACTACAGCTTAAACGCTGACCGGAATCTGTTCACCTGGGGCAATGTAAGCTATTACATGCAGTACAATGAACCTGTCACAGATGACTACGCCCGGGAGCTGGTGGGTAAAATCCGGCAGCTGGAAGCCCTGGCAAATCAAAATGACATCCAGCTCTTTGTGTTTGTGACCCCGTGCAAGATCCGTTACTGTGAAGAGGAACTTCCCTGGGTGGACCGGGTCATGGCGCCTCCACGGGGCGAAGGGAGCTACGAACGTCTTATAAGAGCGCTTGAGGACAGCGGCGTCAATTACTTCGACGGAATCGCTTACATCGATAGCCATAGGGATGAGTTTGATCCCCGGATTCCACTGTTTTACCGTACAGGCATCCATTGGTCCTCTTATGTGGGGAATATGGTGGGCGTTGCCTTTGGGGACTATCTGGAGGATAAGAGCGGATATAACCTGCCAGAGGTACGTATCTCTGCCAGGCCCTGTGAGGAGCCTGTTTTCCCGGACTCCGATGCCTTTGAAACCTTTAATCTTCTGCAAAAGTCCTATGACCAGTATTATGAGCCGGTCATAGAAGTCACCGACGTGACCACCGACGCTCCGGGGTTGCTCTGCCGGGGCGGAAGCTTTATGGGACAGAGCTTATCTGCCATCGTCCGCAGCCAGTATTTCGGGAAGGATGTCTATATGGAAAACGATCAGATTTTCACAGACAGCTTCGAGAAACTGGCTATTTTTCATGACTACAATGAGGTGGACATGAGGGGATATTTCAAAGATATCGATTTGCTGGTTCTGGAGGTCAACGAACCATCCATTCCCAGCATGAGTTTTGGGTTTATCGATTATGTGCTGGAACACCCGGAGGTCCTTGTCCAGACGGAACAGAGGGGGGAATAACTATGGTGTTTTCATCTCCGGTATTTCTATTTCTGTTTCTCCCGGCAACGCTGGGATTATATGGGGCGGCGGCCACACAGAGGATCCGGGTTAAAAACTCGGTGTTGCTATTTTGTTCTTCTGGTTTTACGACCACGGGGGGATTTCCTCTCTGGGCCTGCTGCTGTTGTCCGCTTTCGCGAACTGGGGAGCCGGATTATTGCTGTCCCGTCTGGAGGATGGGAGAAGGCGCAGGGCAGTATTTCTTGCGGGACTGGCTTATAACATCGGGATTTTGGTGATTTTTAAGTATTTGAATCTATTTGGCGATACGGCGGCGTGGATTGCCGGGAAGTTGTCGGGCCGGGCGGTGGAATCCATTATACCGGCAATCGCGCTTCCCATTGGAATTTCATTTTTTACCTTTCAGATCATGTCCTATCTGATCGACGTCTATAAAAAGGCAGTTCCTTGTCAGAAAAATGTGGCCGACCTGGCGCTGTACGTGATGCTTTTTCCACAGCTGATCGCCGGTCCTATTGTACGGTATTCCGATGTAGAGCGGGAGATTGGCCGCCGCCAAACCGGGCTTGGGGACGCCTATGAAGGAACGTTCCGTTTCATGGTGGGATTTATCAAGAAAATTCTACTGGCAAATCCAATGGGCAAGGCGGCCGACCTGGCGTTTGTGCTGGAACCGGGAATAGGCGCGTTCTACGCCTGGGTCGGGGTGATTTGTTACGGTCTTCAGATATATCTGGATTTCTGGGCGTATTCCGATATGGCCATCGGGCTGGGAAGAATTTTTGGATTCCATCTTCTGGAAAATTTTAACGATCCATACATCTCAAAGAGTATCAGCGAGTTCTGGCGGCGGTGGCATATCTCATTGTCCACCTGGTTTCGGGATTATGTGTACATTCCGTTGGGGGGAAGCCGTGAAGGACTTTTGAAAAACTGTCGCAATTATTTGATTGTGTTCGCCTTAACCGGAATCTGGCACGGCGCCAGCTGGAACTTTTTGCTATGGGGCCTGTATTATGCGTCATTTCTGATTCTGGAAAAGCTGTGGCTGAGGAAGGTGTTGGAGCGTATACCCGCCGTTTTGCGCCATATTTATGTGCTGTTGACGGTGGGAATCGGCTGGGTGCTGTTTCGGGCCGACACCATAGGGGCGGCGGTGGGATTCTTGGGAGATATGTTTTCCCTGACGCTCATGGGAACCCACGAGCGAGAGCTGGCGGAGCTTTTGTGCAGCGGAAAATTCTTTTTGCAGTTTGCAGTGTCTATGATGTTCTGTACGCCTGCTTTTACCAGACTGCATCGCCGGCTGGAGGAGCGGCGACTGGGGGGGATCGGAGACGGTATCGTGCTCCTCTTCTTTGTGCTGGCGGTCTGCGAGATGATGGCCGGCGGCTACAATCCGTTCATTTACTTCCGGTTTTGATCGGTTTAGGCAGATTTTGCGACGACGGTATTTGTAACCGATTTTGCCGGTTGAACCGGCAGAGATGGTTTACAATGCACCTTGAAAGGTGGGGACGGCTGCGGTATAGTATATCTAGTATCGGAATAGGAAGGCAGCCCCGCGATAAGGGGCTGCGCTTGACCTGCAAATGGGAAAAGAGGACTGTCAAATGGCATTGTACGCAATCGGCGATCTGCATCTGTCGTTTACTGTGAATAAACCCATGGAAGTATTTGGGGCAGAGTGGAAAAACCATGTGGCGAGGATTGAGAAGCACTGGAAAAAGCGCGTGGCCCCTGAGGACACGGTGGTGGTGACCGGGGACCACTCCTGGGGGAAGAACCTGGAGGAGTGCGCCGCGGACCTGGAATTTATCGCCGCCCTTCCGGGGAAGAAGATTTTGCTGCGGGGGAACCACGATATGTTCTGGGACGCCAAAAAGACCTACCGGCTGAACGAACAATACGGCGGGCGGCTATGTTTTTTGCAGAACAACTTTTACGCCTATGAGGACTGCGCTCTGGTGGGCACAAAGGGGTACTGCGATGAGGGGCGGGATACGCCGGAGCATTTTGAGAAGCTGGTGAACCGGGAGTTGGAGCGGCTGCGCATGTCCTTTGAGATGGCGGCAGCGGAGGGGTTTCAGCGGTTTATCATGTTCCTGCATTACCCGCCCACCAGCATCGGGGAGATGGAGAGCGGCTTCACGCGGATGGCGGAGGAGTACGGGGCAGAGCAGGTGGTCTACTCCCACTGCCACGGCCAGGCCCGGTATCAGGATAGCCTTATGGGCGAGGTGGAGGGCGTGGAGTACCGCCTGGTCTCCTCCGATTATCTGAAATTCCGGCCGGAGCGGATTCTGGATTGACGGCGCGGCACAGTTGACAATAGCGGGAAAAATTTCTATAATGAAACAAAGACCGAGAGAGGGGTGAACACAGTGTTATTTGGAAAATTCTGTATTGTATCCGGCTCTGCACAATTCAATCAGACAGAACATTGTGTGGAGCCCGACCAGATTGAGATATTTTTTGAGAGGCGGGGCTGTTTAAACCGGAGTTAACGGATTTAAGAGCCTTATTTGTGTTGCCGTTCAGATCATCAAAAAGGGTTGGATCAAAGGCCGCGGACAGTGTTTTGTCTGCGGTTTTTTGCTGCCCGCAATGGGGCGCCCGCGCGGCCTGCGCCCCATTGCGCCGAATCACACTCTGAAAGGATTATTTGAAATGGGACATAGAAATCAGGATTTAACGTCGGGAAATGTTCCCGGGAAGCTGCTGCGTTTTGCGCTGCCGCTGTTTGGGGCGAATCTGCTGCAATCGCTTTACAGCATCGCCGATATGGTTGTGGTGGGGCGTTTTGTGGGAAAGACCGGACTTGCCGCGATCAGCAATGCCTCCATGATCGGCTTTATCATCAATTCCATCTGCATCGGCCTGACCATGGGCGGAACGGTTTTGGCGGCCCAATACAAGGGGGCAGGTGACGAGCAGGGGCAGAGGGAGACGGTGGGGACTCTGTTCAGCGTGTCTTTTATCGCGGCGATCCTTGTCACAGCCGCTGGTCTGCTCCTCTATGAGCCGGTGTTTGCGCTCCTTCGCGTGCCTGCAGAGGCCATGGGGGACGCCTGCGGGTACATGCGGATTCTCTGCGCCGGGACCGTGTTCGTGTTCGGCTACAACGCGGTCTGCGCCCTGATGAAAGGGCTGGGGGATTCGAAAAGCCCGCTGTATTTTGTGGCGGTGGCCGCGGCGGTCAATGTCTGTCTCGACCTGCTGCTGGTGGGACCTCTGGGGATGGGGACAGAGGGCGCCGCATACGCAACCATTTTTTCCCAGGGGGTATCCCTGGTCATTTCCGTCGTCTATCTGAGGCGGAAAAAGTTCCTGTTCGACTTTAAGCTGAAAAGCTTTGTTGTCCGAAAAGACAAGCTGGCTGTCATTTTAAAGGTGGGTCTGCCCACCGCGGTCCAGATGGCGGTGGTGAACATTTCCTACCTGCTCATCACGGGGATGTTAAATACATTCGGTGTCTCGGTGGCCGCGGCCTCCGGCATCGGGCTGAAGATCAACACCATGGCAGGGATGCCCTGCTGGGCCATCGGGCAGGCGGTCACCACCATGGCGGGGCAGAATATGGGCGCTCAAAATGTGGACCGGGTGAAGGAAACCGCAACGAGCGGTCTGGTTTTGAACCTTGCCGTGAC
>PVML01018218.1_pt1 | contig 27225 bp, 24 predicted proteins | sample 1853371 | NCBI WGS metagenome assembly PVML01 (sample SAMN08533508, study PRJNA380276) | Human gut metagenome, whole genome shotgun sequencing project. | isolation source: participant 1, chromium library | host: Homo sapiens | collected 2017 | reverse complement strand
ACGTATCAATCGTCTTCTCAGTGCCGCATCAATTAAAGAAATTGATTTATCCGAAGAATTCATTGTCCCTAAAATATACAGATTATTAGGTACTGCAAATATCTCTCCGGAGGGCAGCGTTACACAGGTCTGGTTCACTTCACCCCATCTTTTATCTTCTTCTATCAGGGTAATCAATTCTCCAAACACCTTAGAAATATTAGCACGGTTTATCTCATCAATAATTATCACATAATTGTTCTCACTGTCACTTATGGCATTATCAGCAATAGACTTAAATACCCCATCTTCATTTTTAAAAGAAAGACCATTCGATTTTATATCTGGTCTCAGGCCTTGAATAAAATCTTCATATCCATAATTCTGATGAAATGTTATAAATACAATTCGTCCTTCATCAATCAAATGATTATATCTTTCTATTTCCGCTTTTCTCTGTTCTTCTGTTTTTTCATTCAAATCCGCGTCTACACCGTCAATCATCCCAAGCGCATATGCGACTGTTGAGTATGTTTTTCCTGTTCCAGGGGCACCATATAAAATACTGTTTACCGGATAAGCCGTATTTGTTTTCCTCTGCCTTTTGGGCAGTGTTCTCCTACTCTGGACACTCTTTGGAATTTCCATACCATCATAAAAAGCAATTCCATATTCATTTTTTGATATAGCATCAAATATATTCAGCCCTTTACTTAATTCTGCATGGTAAGAAGTATTCAAACCTGCCATGGCAACAAGCCCAGCCGCTGTATATTCGTTCTTTCTTATCTCAGCTCCATATTTAATTCCAAACATATGAATTGCCGTAGCTTTATTTTCACCACTGGGTAAATGATACATATCACTCAATATCTGTGCCAGCTCTTCCATTGAATATTCTCTGTCCGCCTTTCCAATCACAATTTCCTGATTGGAAATATCTTCAATATCAGGCTCATATTGTTCTTCACACAAACTATAATCCTGCATATCTCCATCAAAAGTAAATCGAAGCAGTAACTTTTTTATCAGGCTATCTTCTGCATTTACTTTGTGAATTGTTGCTCTTAATACTCCTTTTCCATACCACTCTTTTATTGGTTCAACTCTGGTCCAGTTTATCTTTAAATTTTTCCCGTCTTTTGGATTGTCTGTTACAACACCGACTGCTTTAATTCCCATTACTCCAACTGTTTTTCCATGATTATTAAATGGCAGTCCTCTTTTCTTCGTATAAGCTGATTTCAGGGCAATTTTATCTCCCACCTGAACAGATTTGACAACATCAGTAAATTTTGAATCCCATCTATTCTCCCAACAACCTTCCGCAATATATATATCTGAAAAATCTGTATATACGCCCTCATCATTCTCACCTGTTGCCCCCACATACCAGGCAAAATCTGTTTCAGCACTTTCTATCGGTTGTTCTATATTTAACAATTCTCGAATTTCTTTAAGATTGCTTCCTATCTTGGACCCCAAAACATCCATTTCAGATTCCTCCCAACTGTTCTAAACGACTCCTTTTTTCTTCAATAACCGCATAGTACTTATCATCCACTTTTCTAATTAATCCTGCCTGTTGAAGCAGACTCGTAAAATACCCATATGAAGTTAAAAATGTCAGTCCTTCTTTTCTTCTATCTGCAGTCATTTCTTCCCGAAATTTAGCATCATTTCGTACCTTAACCTGAACATCAATTTTCAGATCGCCATCTCTATACATATCAATCTGTGAATGCATAGAGATTAACGCTTTCTCAACAACTTTTTGCTGCTGCTTCATATACACTAAATAAGCAAACTCCACTTTGCTTATCTTTCCAAATTTTAAGAGAAATTTAATCATATCCCGAAACGGTTCAACATAATTTATAGCAGGTTTATTAACGATTTTCTGTAATGCTCCAAATATGATTTCCTGTTGTACCTCATCAAATCTCTTTCTTACCTCAACAACCTGCTTTTCTGTATAACCTTCATTTTCAACCAAGCGAATCGTTTCAAGAATTTTCACGTATGCCAGCCCTGTATTGGTAAAAAAGCGATCTACCTGTAAATTTTTTCCTTTCTCATAATCAGCCAGACCACCATTTTTTAATAATGGATATATATTTCTATTGTTATTGTCATTAATTCCCTTTTCTTGCTGAAGCTTCATGCGAAATTCTTTAAATGAAAGAAAAAGTTCTTTATGATCACAAATCCACTCATATGTCTTCAATAATACTAAATTTGTATTCTCCGTAAAACTTGCTCCCGGCGACGATGTGTTTTCTATTTCAATAACCATTTTGTTTACCTCATAACTGTTCCCTAATGGCCTTTGCTATCGCATAGGCTAAAAGTGGAGGCACGGCATTTCCAACCTGTTTATATTGGCTTGTTTTGGATCCCAATATTTCAAAATCATCAGGAAATGACTGTAATCTTGCATTTTCTCTGACAGTCGGAATCCGATTTTCTTCGAAATGGAAATAATTCCTATGCCCAGTGTCAACTGTATTAGATGGTCTCTGGCTGGACATTCTTTCAAAGGCTTTATTGTACTTTCTCACTTCCCAAAATTCACGTGGCAAATCTTTTATAGAACCACCATCAGGAATCTTACTGATGATACTCACCGTCTGCTCAGAATGTTCCGTAATCTGATGATTCAATATCCGCGTTGAATTTTTTCTCATCAGTGCCTGAAATTCATTCTGTGGGCTGCTTATGTACTCATGAACTTTTTGAAGCCCATCCGCATGGCTCAGCCTTGGGAGATCTGACAGCGCGTCAGCACAGGTACATATCTCATCAGACTCTTTCGGAAACACGAACTTTTTTCCTTTTATCCCAACGAAGAAAACCCGCAGACGATTCTGAGGCACGCCATAGTTCGCTGCATTCTTGATTTCAAACTGAACATCATACCCAAGTTCTCCAAACCGTTTGATAATGTCATCCCGAAAAGCTCCTTCCGCTAACGTAGTCAGCCCTTTAACATTCTCCAATACAAAAAAATCCGGATTCACTTTTTCAACAATTCTGCAATACTCAAGATACAAATGATTTCTTGGATCATTGACGTCCCTGGTTCCTACTGTACTGTATCCCTGACAGGGAGGCCCACCAACTACTCCCACTATATCATCTTCTGCCGCCAGTTCCTTTAAAAACTCATCAGACCAATTATGAATATCTTCACATACGGCAACTGGATTTTTATGGTTATGATTGTACGTTTTTACGGCATCTTCCCACATATCAATCGCTATTTTCACGTCAAATCCAGCCATCTCAAATCCTTTACTAAGTCCGCCACAACCACAAAACAAATCAATTATTTTATTTTTCATCTTCAGTAACCTCTTTCAATTGATCTGCAATCACTTTTGCCAACAATGGTGGCACTGCATTTCCAACCTGTCTGTATTGTTCGGATCTGTTTCCCATAAATACAAATTCATCTGGAAATGACTGCAGTCTGGCCGCTTCACGCACGGTTGGAATTCTGTTGTATAAGGGATGGAAATAATTACTATGATTATTTCCAGTATCGATAGTACAGGATGGCTGAGATACATCCAACCTTTTATATGCAGATGAATGTCTGTTTTTCCTGTCTGTCGGCCATAACTCCTCTGGAACATCCCGCCAGTTGCCTCCCTGAGGCACAAAAGAAATCCTGTGTTGCACCTTCTCAGCCGGATAGCGTACCTCATGGTTAGAAACACTGTTATCTTTTGCTCTTAAATACTTTCTATATGCACTTGTAGGCTCATTTGATAAATAAAATGGCTCATTTGTAGAACTATCCTCGTGAAGATACAACTCTCCAATCGCATCTTCAACCGTCACTTCTTCGCTTACTTTAGCAAGTTTATCAAAATCGAATTTTTCTCTGTCTTTTATCATTACAAAAAAATTTCTCTGTCTTCTTTGCGGAACGCCATAATCTGATGCACTTAGTATTCGATGATTCACTGAATATCCCCTGCTTTCAAAGATCTCATAAATCCGCTCTCTGGCATATCCGTGATTACTTGTTATAATTCCTCTTACATTTTCAATCACGACTGCCTTAGGTTTAGCTAAATCTACAAATTTTACAAACTCAAAAAACAGTTTATTTCTTGGATCATCACCTTCAATTTTATATCGATTGGCCGATGAAAATCCCTGACATGGCGGTCCGCCAATAATTACATCAATATCCTGTAAATTTCCAAAAGCCTCAATAATCTTCGCCTGATCCATTTCAAGCAAATTACAACATATTCCTTTTGCACCGGTGAAATTTTTATTATAAGTCCTTATTGCAGACTCATTAAAATCAACACCTCCTACTATTTCATACCCAGCAAGCTTAAAACCCTCACTTAAACCTCCGCAACCGCAGAATAGATCAATTACCCTAAGCATTCTGATTCCTCCAACTCAATCATTATCTTCTACGACTTCGGCTATATCTTCTATATCGCACTCTAACGCTTCACATATACGTACCAAATTATCTGTAGTAATATTTTCATTTCTCCGCATCTTAGCAATCGATGCAGAACTTACCCCTGAAATCTCGCATAAATCTTTTTTTCGCATATTTCTATCAATTAATAATTTCCACAATTTCTTATAACTCATTTTCATTTCATAAATCCTCTTATAATCACCCTTTATCTTCTTGTAATATACCGTTATCTATTATAGCAAATTATCACATTATCATCAAGTTTTTTATGTTTTCGCATAATTAATTATGCCTATATTTGTTTTTTTGTTATATTACAGATATGCAGCCATGATACACAAAAAGGGGCGGAAAGCCTACGCTTTCCGCCCCTCAAAACCATCAATCTTCCATTTTCAAAAGCTCTTACGCTTCTGTCTTTCCAGACAAATACTCATGAATGCCCTTCGCGCCAGCTTTACCAGCCTCCATAGCCAGGATTACGGTTGCTGCGCCGGTTACTGCATCGCCGCCTGCGTAAACAGCCTCTTTACTGGTCTTGCCAGTAGCCTCTTCGGCTACGATACATTTTCTCTTGTTGATCTCAAGACCTTTGGTGGTGTTGGAGATCAGTGGGTTTGGAGAAGTACCTAAGGACATGATAACCGTGTCTACATCCATCACAAACTCGGAACCTGGGATGGCCACCGGTCTTCTTCTGCCGGATGCATCTGGCTCGCCTAATTCCATGCGGATGCACTTCATGCCACTTACCCAGCCGTTGTCATCAACCAGGATCTCGGTTGGATTCGTCAACAGATCGAAGATCACACCCTCTTCTTTTGCGTGGTGAACTTCTTCCACTCGTGCCGGAAGTTCTGCTTCACTACGACGGTAAACGATATGTACCTCTGCGCCAAGACGAAGTGCGGTTCTTGCCGCATCCATAGCTACGTTACCACCACCGACAACGGCAACCTTCTTGCCTGCTGCGATCGGAGTGTCATAATCGTCACGGAATGCCTTCATCAGGTTGCTTCTGGTTAAGTACTCATTCGCGGAGAATACGCCGTTGGCGTTCTCACCTGGAATACCCATGAACATTGGAAGTCCTGCACCGGATCCAATAAACACGGCATCGAAGCCTTCCTCGTCTAATAACTGGTCGATGGTGATGGATTTGCCGATGATGACATCAGTTTCGATCTTCACACCCAGTTTTTTCACATTCTCAACTTCATGTCTAACGACAGTATCCTTCGGCAGACGGAACTCCGGAATACCATAGATCAGTACGCCGCCTGGCTGATGCAGTGCCTCGAAAATGGTCACGTCATAGCCTAATTTTGCCAGATCACCTGCGCAGGTCAGACCGGATGGACCGGAACCGATGACTGCGACTTTCTTGCCATTCTTCTCTTCGCTGACTGCCGGAACAAAATCATTCTCTCTGGACCAGTCTGCTACGAAACGCTCCAGCTTACCGATGGAAATCGGCTCACCTTTCACACCACGTACACACTGTCCCTCACACTGACTCTCCTGTGGACATACACGTCCGCAGACTGCAGGAAGTGCAGAAGACTGGGCGATGATCTTCGCTGCCTCTTCAAAATTGCCATCCTGAACCTCTTTGATAAATCCAGGAATATTAATGGAAACCGGACATCCCTTCATACATCTGGCGTTTTTACATTTCAGACATCTGGATGCCTCTTCCATAGCCTCTTCTTTATTATATCCAAGACAAACCTCTTCAAAGTTTGTTGCTCTTACCTTTGGGTCCTGCTCACGAACCGGAACTTTTTTCAGTACATCCATTATTCGTCACCTCCGCACTGTCCACATCCGCCATGATGGGTCTTGCCTTCTTTTAATTTCAGCATTGCGCGGCCCTCCTGGGTCTTATACATCTGCTGTCTCTTCATGGCTTCGTCAAAGTTTACCAGATGACCGTCAAATTCCGGTCCATCCACACATGCAAACTTCACTTCATCACCAACAGTCAGGCGACATGCACCGCACATACCTGTACCATCTACCATGATCGGGTTCATGCTGACGATAGTTGGGAGATTTAATTCTTTTGTTAACAGGCACACAAATTTCATCATGATCATCGGTCCGATGGCTACACACACATCGTACTTCTTGCCCTGGTTGATCACCAGATCCTTGATCACGTCAGTTACCATACCCTTGCGGACATAGGAACCATCATCCGTTGTCACATATAAATTACCAGCTACGGCTCTCATCTGATCTTCCAGTATCAGAAGGTCTTTATTCTTTGCGCCTACGATCACGTCCACATCAATTCCGTGGGCTCTTAACCATTTCACCTGTGGGTATACCGGAGCAGTACCGACACCGCCTGCTACGAACAACATTTTCTTATTCTTTAATACTTCCAGATCCTCATGTACAAATTCGGATGGGCGGCCAAGAGGTCCTACTACATCCTCAAATGCGTCTCCTGCTTTCAGTTCTGACATTCTCTGGGTAGAAGCACCAACGATCTGGAATACAATGGTAACCACTCCTGCCTCACGGTTGTAATCACAAATGGTAAGCGGGATTCTCTCTCCGATCTCATCCATCTTTACGATCACAAATTCACCTGGCTCACAGGATTTGGTCACTCTGGGTGCTTCAACGTCCATCAGATAGATTTTGTCTGCCAACTGCTCTGCTTTTAATATCTTAAACATCTGACCCCTCCTAAAAGATTTAATCCCAAAGGCCTTTTCCGAACCTTCAAGTCCAGAACTAATATTAGCATTTTTTTAACAATATAGCAAGATTTATTGATAAAACATTACGAAAAACTATAAACATCCAGAACATAACAAAAAATACTATTTCTTCTGAAAAAGCTGTAGTAAAATGATTTATAACTGTTCAGCAGGTCTGTACGTTACTGTTCACGCGTTGCGCAAACAGCAACGGATTTTGCCGATGCTTCGCATTCTAAATCGGCAAAATCTGTTACCATCACTGTATCATACGGCATTTTCAGTTCAGAAAATGCCTACCCGTGTACAGTAACATCCGTACACTTATCACGCTGACCGTAAAAAACCCGTACTGCCCCCGCTTAAAGATCTTATAGGGGATACCGGGATTTACCCAGGAGGAACTTATGCAGCCAATCGAAATTCTTGAATCCATCAGACAAAATATCCGCAAGGTCATTGTCGGAAGAACCGATACCATTGACCTTCTTCTGACATCCTTAGTCGCCGGAGGACACGTCCTTTTAGAGGATGTTCCCGGAACCGGCAAAACTCTTTTAGCCAAGTCCTTAGCCAAAAGCATGTCTCTGGTATTTTCCAGAATCCAGTTTACACCGGATCTTCTTCCATCTGACGTTACCGGACTGAATTATTTCGATCAGAAGGAAAGTGCTTTTGTTCTCCAGAAAGGTCCTGTATTTACTCACATTTTACTTGCAGATGAGATCAACCGCGCTACTCCTCGCACCCAGTCCAGCCTTCTGGAATCCATGGAGGAACATCAGGTAACCATTGATGGGGAAACTTATCTGCTGGATGAACCATTTTTCGTCATCGCCACCCAGAACCCGGTAGAAACAGAGGGAACCTATCCTCTTCCGGAGGCTCAGCTGGACCGGTTTCTGATGCAGATTTCCATGGGCTATCCATCCAAAGAGGAAGAACTGACCATTTTGGACCGGTTTGGCTTCGGGAATCCACTGACTGATTTAAAGGCTGTCTGCAATAAGAAGGATTTAGCTTCTTTGAAAACCGCCGCCAGCGCCATTTTCGTACATCCGCTTTTAAAAGATTATCTTGTAAACCTGGTACAGGCGACCAGAAATGATTCCCAGATCCTGGATGGTGTCAGCCCACGGGGAAGTCTTGCCCTTTACCGCGCCGCCAAAGCCTACGCCCTGGTGAAAGGCCGTAACTATGTGATCCCAGAAGATATCAAAACACTGGCTGTTCCAGTTCTGGCCCATCGTCTGACCACTGCCAGAACCTTCGGACTAAAAACTTCTGGTAAAGAGATCATAGAACGGCTTCTGACTACCGTTCCACTGCCTACGGAAGACTGGGGAAAACGCCTATGAAGCTGCTCGTCATCCTGCTTCTGGTTCTCTTGCTGATCCTGTTTCAGGGGGTGTTCTGGAACAAGTTCTGGGCGCGGGAGCTGACCGTAGACCTGCATTTTGCGGATCACGGTGTCACAGAAGGAGAAGATTCTTCCTTAATTGAAACCATTACCAACTGCAAATGGCTGCCGGTCCCGGTTCTCCATGTGAAATTTCAGATGGGCCGGGAACTGGTATTTTCCAATAGTAAGAACTTTAAGATCACAGACCAGAATTACCGCAGTGATATTTTTTCCTGTATGCCATGGCAAAAGATCCGCCGCAGCCTGACCTTCCGATGCACCAAACGGGGATATTATCCTATTTCCCGGGCTGATCTGGTCAGCTACGATCTGATGCAGACTTGCCATTTTGTCCGCTCCTGCCCAGTGGAAACAGCTCTCTATGTTTATCCCGTTCCGGTCCCACTGCCTGTGTTAGAACTGCCACTAAAGCAATTATGCGGCCAGATCCTGGCAAGCCGTTCCCTGATCCGTGATCCATTTGAGATGCAGTCCATCCGGCCTTACCAGACCTACGACAGCTTCCGGGATATCAACTGGAAAGCAACCGCCAGGACCGGGCAGATGAAGGTCAATGTCTATGCACCTACAGCGTCCTGGCAGGTATGTATTCTGCTGGACGTTCATTCCGACCGGATCTGGAAAGACTACAGTCTCTATGAAACGGTGATCCGGCTGGGCTGCTCTATGGCTTTGGAGCTGCTAAACCGCCAGATTCCTGTTTCTATTGGTTCCAATGGCCCGGATTGTCTCACTGGCAAACCAGCTTTTTTATCCTTTGGCACCGGCAATATCCACCCGCAGAGGATCCAGGAATTATGTGCCCGGATCCAGACAGATGAGAAAGCAGCGCTTCCACCCATGGAGCAGTGTCTGGACTCTTCCTTTTTCAAAAGGAATTCCGATTCTGTCCTTTATGTGCTGATCTCACCGAACGTTACTGCTTCTCTTGCTGCTTCCTATGAGACCTTATGCCGCCCCACCGCCGGATCCCAGTGGATCTGTCCCCACCGGCCAGGAGAATTTCCAGACAATCTGAAAACCTCTTCCTTTATCCTGCTTCCATTGGAGGTACCTTATGAGCATTCGTAAACTGATGAATTACTGGTTTCAAAAATCCAGGGATGGATTTTATATTTTCTTTGGGATTTTAGCCGCCGGACTTTACGCCCTTGGAACTGCGCTTGGCTTCTACCTCCAGGAATCTGCCTTGTCATGGGCGTTGAAGCTTTCCGCAGTCATTCTGGCAATTTTTCTTGGACTTCTCTATCTGATCCATAAAAATCTGCACAGTCTGCATCATTTCTGGGATATGTTTCATCAGACCGATCATTTTCCAGAAAAACAGCTGGCCCATGTCAACGCATTCTGCATGACGGTATTCCTGCTGATCTCTGCGCTGATCTTATCCGTGATCCCGCCGCTGTTCGATCCCCTCTGGGCATGGATCTGGCGTGGTCTTCAGTATCTCACCCGCACCTCGTCGTCTGCACCTGTGGAAATGAAACAAAATACCTCTGCTATGTTAAACCAGCCCGGTCTGCTGCCCTCTCTTGCGGAACAGACCGGAGAAGCACCTGCATGGATGAAATTCTTAGACCGGGTCATGAGCATTTTGGCAGTGCTCCTGCTTTTACTTCTGACAGTCCTGGTTCTGCGTCAGATCGCACGCTCCATCTGGACATTTTTCACCAGGCCGAGACACTTTGATGATGACGAAAAAATTTATTTAAGGCCATCTCTTCATTTGGATGCTGACACGGCCAAAACCGGATTCCGTCCTGCTATGGCATTTCTTCCTGTCAGAACCCCAGGCGAAAAAATCCGCCGTCTGTACCGACAGCGGATCTTAAAACATTTTTCACAAAAAGCTGCAGGAATTCTGCCGCGCTGGGCTTCTCCTTCTGAGCTTGAGGAAACCTGCGGCATGGACCAGCCAGCCCTTCATGAGCTTTATGAAAAAGCACGTTATGGAAATGTTCCCTGTACCAGAGAAGATTTGGAACAATTAAAAAATTTAAAATAATTTCAACAATTCACTCTGCAATCCTGGTCACATGGAACCCTTCACCCAGCACTTCTTTTGACTCCAGCACGATCGTAAAAGAGGCCGGATCTGCCTCTTTTACGGCTTTCCCGATCATATGGATATCTTTATTGCTTCCAGCCACCAGAACCACCTGCTTTTCATCTCCCTGGTAACCGCCTTCTGCTTTTAAGATCGTGGAACCACGCATACAGCACTGGTCGATCAGCTGGCAGATCTCCCTTCCATGCTCCGTCACGATCATCGCTACATTGCCGCTGTTCAGACCCAGAACCATCTTATCAACCACCAGCGCCAGGATATAATTGATCATGATTCCATAAAACACACTGTCTACATCCCGGAAAATAAGTCCGCTTAAGAGGATCACCACCATGTCAATGCCAAAGGTGATATTTCCCAGCTTCACATGAGGGTTCAAGGCTTTCACCGCCATGATGATAAAATCCGCACCTCCGGTAGAAGAGCCATTGATATAGATCAGCCCATAACCGATTCCACCGATAACGCCAGTCATGATGGCTGCCACCATCCGGCTTCCTTCGTAAACCGGAAATAACGGAGCCCCGTAATCCAGCATAATCGAGGAAATGAGCATGCATCGAAGGGATTTCAGGATAAATTTCGTACCGATCAGCCGCCAGCAAAGCAGAGCTACTGGAATATTTAGCACCAGATTCATCACACCCATAGGAAGCCCGAACAACCGGTACAGGATCAGGCAAACACCAGAGAGCCCTGCCATGGGGAACTCTGCGTAAAGGGCTACATTGTAGGTTGACAGGGCGATCAACGCACTTCCGACAATCTCTGCCGCGATCTCTCTCCCTGCCTTTTTCATCATTTCTGCCGTCATGATTTTCTGCCTCCATATTTCTTATTATTCCGAAAACACAAACCTTTCATAAATACACAGAATTATTTTTATCGAAAAAAGAGCTGCAACGAATTATAAAACTATCATTCGCCGCAGCTCTTTTGCTATGTCTAGCTTAGCAGATTTTCCGTTTTTCGTCAACACCTGTGACCTTAATAATTCTTCCCATCTCCGCAGAAAACCGGTGGGAAATAGAAACCACCGTGCAGTTTGCAGAAACCTGCTTCAGTGCCTGCAAAACTGCCTGTTCTGTTTCCGCATCCAGATTTGCCGTGATCTCATCCAGCAAAAGCAGCTCTGGTCCTGCTGCCGCTGCTCTGGCGATAGACAGTAACTGCCACTGACCCTGGGAAAATACCTCCGATGTGCAGATCGTATCATAGCCATGCTCCAACGCTTCGATAGAGGAATCCAGTCCCACCATTTTCGCCGCCTGTTTTACCGCCTCATCGGGGATGGAATCGTCATAGAGGGTGATCTGGTCCTTCACTGTTCCCGGAACCATGTGGAAGGACTGTTCCACGTAGCCGAATAATGTTCTCTTCTTTGATTCCGGAATATCACCGGCCGGGATTCCTTTGATCAGCACCTGGCCGTCCTGGGGCTCGTAAAGGCCCAATAGCAGCTTAAATACGGTGCTCTTTCCTGCTCCGGTACGGCCAGATAATGTAACCTGCTCGCCTTTATGCACCTGGATATTGATATGATCTAAGATGATGCGGTCATCATAAGCGAAGGTAACATTTTTCAGTTCTACAAATGCTTTCGGATCGGTGTTCTCCGTCTTCACATCCAAAGTTTCTATTTTCGTGGATTCCGTCACCGGATTCAGACCGGTCACTCCTGCAGTCTCTGGTTTCCGCTCTGGAAGCCCGAAGAAATCATTGATTCTGTGGATACCAGCTAACGCCGACTGGATGGTCTGGATCTCCATGCCCAGGCTTTCCACCGGAGCAAATATCTGGGAAATGTAATTCATGACTGCGACAGCGGTTCCGGCAGACATACCAAACAGACTTAACACCTTCGGATTGCCTGATGCAGAAAGCACCATCACCACAGCCACTACAATGGCATTTAAAACCAGGATCACCGGGGAATATCCTGCGTCATAAAAGTTGGTTTTCTCCATGGCCCGGTAACTCTCGCCAATGTACTGGTCATACCGCTTTTCCATGTAATTTTCTTTTCCAAGACAATGTATCGTCCGAATATTGTGAAGAGATTCCGGCACAAAAGCAGACGCTCTTCCCACAGCCTTCCGGTTCTCCAGCTGAGCCGCCAACATCCGTTTCTGGACAAATCTGGTAAATCCAAAAAGCGCTGGAAGCAAGATCACAAACACCAGCGCCAGTCCACGGTTTTGAAACCAGATTACCGCCAGAATACTGATAATCCGGCAGGCGTCAGCAAACATACTGATAATACCTGATGTGAACAAATTTTCCACCATATCCACATCCCCAACAAACCGGGAAACCAGGGTTCCTGGCTCCTGTTTAATTAACTCGTCTGCCGCCAGACGGGTAAATTTGTCCATCAGACTGCTTCTTAACGCATGGGTGATCTTCTGGCCAAATACAGTCAGAAATCCCTCCCGCAGGGATTCTGCCAGACCGGTCAAAGCCAACATTCCAAAATAGGATAAAACCATGGAGAATGCCAGCGCCTGTCCGGCTGTCAGACCATCGATGATCTTCCCAAGGATCAATGGCGGAATCAGGGACGTCACCACTGCTCCGCACACAGAGACAGCAATTCCCAGAGAAAGCCACTTATGGTTTCCAGCTGTGCGGAAAATAACGGATTTTACCTGTTCGCTATTTTTCATTCTGGTTTTCTCCCTTCTGTCCATCATATAATCTCCGGTATTCTTCCACCTGATCCCGAACCTCCTGGTGGCTGCCAATCACGGCCTGCCCCTCATTCAGCCAGATCACCTGATCCATCTGCGGGAACAGGTACAACCGGTGAGAAATCAACAACACTACACAGTCTTTCGCCATTTCCTTCAGATTCGCAAAAATCTGCTCCTCAGTCTTTTTATCCAGTGCGGAAAATGGATCGTCCAAAATCAGCAGCTTCCTTTTTTGGCATAAAGTTCTCGCCAGCGCCAGACGCTGGGCCTGGCCGCCTGACAGACGCACACCGCTGCTGCCCACGAAGGTCTCTGTCCCCTGCTCCATCGCTTCCACTTCTTCATCAAAGCAGACAGCCTTCAGATAGATTCTAGCATCTTTCTGATCGCCCATCAGAATATTCTGCTCCACCGTATCGTTAAATAGCTCCGGATCATGACCCAGGTATCCGATCAGTTCTGCACGCTTCGCAGCTGTTTCTTCCTGTAGCTCTTCTCCATTCCATGTGATGCTGCCATCATAAGGGTATTCGCATAAAAATACTTTGCCTAAGGTGGACTTTCCACATGCAACGGGACCAGTGATACCGATGATCTGTCCTGGTTTTGCTGAAAATGAAATATCATCGAAGATCCGTCTGCTATCTGGATAAGAAAAGCCCATATGGGACACTGTCAAACCAGACTGTGACATCCCAGACACTTTCTGATTTTCATGCTCCGAGTCTTCCATGATGCCACGCTTCATTTCCACCTTCATCAGCGGCTTGATCCGTTTCCAGGACACCTGTGCCTTATGCACCGCATTAAATAATTTCGCTGCACTGGAGGACTTCGTGGAAAGCTTGGTAAAGCAGGAAATAAACGTGGTAAACGCTGCGATATCCCATGCGCGCCAGCCCACACCCAGTACATTTTTTCCGCCAAAATACAGGATAAACAAAACGCCTGTCATAGATACCACTTTATAGATCGGAGGCATGGAAGAATTCCAGATATTTGCACGGACTGCAGCACGCTCATACGCAGAAAGATTTTCCTCATAAGCCTCTTTCCGCTCCTGTTCCCGCCCAAACACCCGGTAGGTGATTGCATTGGAAGCCCGGTCTAAGGTAGCATCGCTTAATACTCCGGACTGTTTCTTGTAAGCAGCACCCGTTTTCTGGATCACCACTTTCATCTTCTCCGCTATAAAATAGGAGATTGGAGGAAAGATCATACTCAAAAGCGCCAATTTCCAGTCATAGAAAAGCAGCATTCCCGCATAGGCCATCAGAGCAACGCCCGTATCAAAGATTTCTGTCGTGAATTTCCTCATGCCTTCCGCACAGTCATCCACATCCAGGATTGCTTTCGTCATTACATTTCCCACACCCTCTTCCTGAAGCTCCGTCCGACTTTTGCGGATCAGACTTCCAAAGAGCACCTGCTTCATGCTCCGGTTTACATTGTTGGCAAACCGCCGCACGTAAAAACGCTTCAGATACCGGGAGCTCTGCACCACTGTAATAGAAATCATATAAGCCAGTACCAGAACTGCCATGTCAGAAAATACCTTCGATCCGCCTAAGATATCGATCAGACATCCAGCCATCTTTCCCTCAAACCATGGTCCCGCAAGCAGTCCCAGGTTGTAGATCAGGCCAGATACAGTAATCAATACCAAAATTTTCCATTCTGTCTTAAAATACGTGCTGATCCGGTCATACATGATTCTCACCTGTCTGCTCTACAACTCTGGCCACATCCACAAATCCCGCCTGCCGTTGCCGTTTAGACTTCCAATACAATGTGTCTAATGTCTTACAAAACACCTCTTTTTCCTCTTTGGGCAATTCAGAAAGCAGCCACTCATAGAAAATCCCCTCAATCTTCGCCTTAGAATTTTTCAGACACTCTGCTTTCTCCGTGGCATACAGAAGCTGGCTTCTGCCATCCGCCGGATTCGGCTTCCGCACCAGATAGCCCTTACTCTCCAGACTTGCCGCCCGTCTGGCCGCCGCTCCTTTATCAATCTGAAGGCTTTCCCGCACCGCTGTCTGCGTGATCCCCGGATTGTGCCGCACCAGATAGATGAAATCAAACTCCGCCGTTCCGATTCCCTCTTCCTTCATGGTCTGAACAGTAAATTTGGCTACTTCTCTGGCGATCTTCGTGATTTTTCTTCCTGTCTCGTCCATACGTCTCCTCTCTGATAACCATTCAGCGTATCCACACAGCGAATGTACTGGTTTGCTGAACGCAAAATAGTTGTACATACATCTAGTTGGATGATAGTACAACTACTTTTATCTGTCAAGACAATCCAAAATGCTGGTTGAACTTTCTGGTACTTATGCTATGATAAATTCAGGTAACTATGAATGCACTGAACAGTTACAAATTTCGATTTTACTTGGTTATGAGAGGATATAAAAAATGATTCCACAACAGGAAATTTTGCTTCTGGCTATGAAAGCCGGGCAGATCCAATTGGAAAATGGCGCAGAAATCTTCCGTGTAGAGGATACCATCATGCACATCTGCCGTTCTTATGGTCTTCATTCTGTCAACACCTTCGTTCTCAGCAACGGAATCTTTATCAGTTGTGGGGACGAACAGGAGCCACAATTTGCCAAGGTGCTGCAGGTTCCGGTCAATCATACCAATCTGCGCCGGGTGGCAGAGGTCAACCAGCTTTCCAGGCGGATTGAAAAAGAAAAGCTGGAACCGGAAGAGGCCCGGCGGGAACTGAAGCGGATCGAAGAACAACCAGGCTTTCCTGCTGCCCTCCAGATCGCGGTTGCCGGGATTGCCGGAGCCTGCTTTGGTGTCATGTTTGGCGGATCTGCAAGAGATTTTCTTTGTTCTCTCTTTATTGGAGCACTTTACCAGGTCTATTGCCTGTATCTCGGTGCTCCTCATTTCAGCCAGATCGTCCGGAATATTTTAGGCAGCGCCTGGATCACCTTTTTATGTATTCTCTGTTACCGTTTTGGACCTGGACAAAATTTTGATGCCATGATCATCGGCGGCATTATCTTGATGGTACCTGGAGTGGCATTTACCAATGCCATCCGCGATATGGCCGATGGCGACTATATCTCCGGATCTGTCCGCATGCTGGACGCTGTTCTTGTATTTTTCTGTATTGCCATCGGGGTCGGTCTTGTCATCGCACTATATGGCACACTAACTGGCACCCCGCTGTTGCCATAAGATGTACTTTCGAATTTTTTGCAAATAAAAATGCAGAAAAAACTGCGAAAATGTATGCGATTAATCAGGAGGAAAACATATGTTGCATTTACTTATTCAAACACTGGCAGCTGCCGTTGCCACCGTGGGATTTTCCCTGTTATTCGGCGTCCCGGCCCGCTATTATCCCAGCTGCGCCATGATCGGCGGTGTCGGTTGGCTGGCTTATCTGCTTCTGCTTCCTTACAGTTCCGTATCCATCGCCACTTTCACTGCTACCGTGATCGTGATCCTATTGTCCAGGTGGTTCGCTGTCCGTGAACACTGCCCAGTTACCATTTTCCTGATCTCCGGTATCATCCCTCTGGTTCCCGGAGCCGGAATTTACCGGGCAGCTTACTATACCGTTACCAATCAGCTGTATCTGGCTGTACAGACCGGATTTGACGCTGTCAAAATGGCGGTTGCCATTGTGCTGGGGATCGTGTTTGTTTTTGAGATTCCACAGGCGGTATTTCGGATTGGGAGCCGGGGCTTAAATAAGCCATGATACCTCCTTATGAGCTCTAGTGGGGACAGTTGATCTGTTTCCTTCGTTTTTTCCCAAAAAACCGTTGTTTTTGAACGGAGGACGTTATACTGTTGTCACAAAAACAGTAGGACGGGTGTTACATCAGTGTCGCAAAATAATTACTTCATATTTGTATATTAAAATACGTTCTCATTTCTCCTTGAAAAGAAGAATGTCTTGGAAATTTTTTCCTGTATTGCTCATAAATGTATCTTTTAGCCCCCAGCATTCCCATATTTTCTTTTATTTCTCCTACAACTGCCAAAAGTCCTGCAACCTCGCCATAGTGGCTTCTGTGCTGTCCGGATACAATTGCATCTGCTCTTTTATATACAATGCTTTCCGCCCATATCAGATATTTTTCACATTCTGTTTTTTCTATTGGAAAATACGTTTTCCAGCGTTGAAAATAATCCCAGAATTCAGTCACTTTATGTTCCTGACACTCACTTTGAATGTCTGTTTCGAACTTCAGCAGATTCTTTCTCTCTTTTTCATCCTGAAATCCTATATAGGATGCTATACTTTTTGCTGCTATTGAAGGAAATGGACGATTGTATAAATAAAGTAAAAACAATCTGATTCCATAATCTATAAACGAGCTGCTCCACCCCAAAGATTCTTTCGGATTTTTAGAGATATTTTGCACCATGCTGAAATCTCCTGTATAAAAAACCAATTGATAGTATTCATAATCACTCATTATATTTTTGTTTAGTTCTGAATTTTTATAGCTGAACTCCTGATTACCTTTCAGCCTTTTTCCCAGAACTTCTCTTCCACGCATGCCATATAGTTTTGCCATTTTTTCAGTTCCAAATAATCGTAAATAATTTTTTACTGTAGAATCTGAAATAAAACTCTGCCAGCAAAAGTGCATCATCTTTTCCTCATGGTTTAAACAGGATGAGGCAAACGCTGCTCTTAAAGCAATTTTACTTCGAATTGTCAGATTACCATCAATTTTACTCAGTGCATTTTCACCAACTTTTTCTATTTTCTCATATAAATGTCCTTTCTCATACTGTTCCATTACAGATAAATACAGAGACGGATGTACAGACGCAATTTTTTCTGCCATTTCACACAAACCATCTATTCCTTTATAATACAAAATAGCTTCTTTCAAAAGTCTAGCTTCTGTATCTCCATTTTTCTCTTTCAGAAGATCAATCCAATCTTCCCAAAACTGTTCTGTATCCTTCAATTCTTCTCTTCCGACATGGAACAGTTCTTCCATATGCAATTTTGCAAATGTACTGCAAGCAAAATAAAGATACATATCTTTAGCACGCTCATTTGCCGGCAATACCTGATAGTCCGCATACAATGTCAGCAGTGCCAAACGCTTCATGTCTGTATGTATCAGATTATTTTCTTCCAGTATTTCCAGATCTACAGAATCTTCCTCTTCATATTCACTTGCGGTCGAAACTTCCATTTCCCACAACCATTCGTATATCTCATTTGCCGCCTGATACCGTCTGTCATTTACACAATCCTCCGCAAAACGAATCATATATTGAATCTTATCGCCAATTCCCTGATTGTCGTAATACTCCGTAACCCATTCTGAATCCCAGTATCCGTTGGAATAATCTTCATAACCTTCTGTATCAAGGTAAAGCTCCCCTTCATCAATCAACTCCTTCCACTTCTGTATTTGTGTCACTTTTTCATTTACAAGCTCATCAGACATTCTCACCTGCACTATCTGTGCTTTCTCGTTTCCAGACTGAATTCCAGATGCTTCAACTATCTTTTGAAATTCTTTTTTCTGTTTATCTGACATCATGTTTTGCATTTTAAGGACAATGTTCTGCAATTCTTTTTTTGATAATTTTTTTATATCTTCTTCTTTCATTTAAGGCAGTTCTCCCTTACTTTTTTCTTCCACAGCATTTCTTATATTTTTTTCCACTGCCACATGGACAAGGATCATTTGCATACACTTTCTTCTCTTTTACAATTGGCTGCTGAATCGGTTGTGCAAAATCATCATATAGGTCATTATAGAGTTCCGCTTTTTCAAGCGCATCGGAAAAAGCCTCCAGTTGTGACTCTATCCATTTCAGATCTTCTGCCTTGTTCAGATGTTTCGCCAATAGTTTCGCCCGTTCAAAAAGCAGCTCATTTTCCATCGTACAGCCAATTCCAATAACTTCTCTGCGAATGATTTTATAGGCGTCTTCTGCTCCTTGTTCTTCCTGTACACACCAACTCCATACGCTTAGGGCATTCTGGTTATGCGGTTCCATTTTCAGCCAGTCTTCAAACCACTTTCTCCCCTGTTCAACTTTTCCTTCCGCATATAACTCTTCTCCGATTGCGGATTTAAAGTTGTTTGCATCATCAAAACTCCAATCCAACATTTCCAGAATTCTTCTGCAAAATTCCACACGCTTTTTATGCTCACCTGCATTACTCAGTTCCATTTCCAAGTCCTGCATCCATGCATCTATTGGATATTGATAATCCTGAGATTCCATAAGACCACTAATGCTTATTTTATATTCTGCTGTTTCAACAATCTTCTGGAAAATTTTCCAAGCCTTCCACCATAACAGAAGCATTTTTTCATAATTCTGGTCAGCCTGTGCTTCATAGCCATCCTGAACCAGTTTGTCCCATTCGTCCCATTCTGTCAGAATTTCATGTATATCTTCATAGTCTATACACTGCTGTAGCATATTCCGTAACGCCTGCGTATATCTTTTTTCATCATAGGGCTGATTTTCTTTCATTACATCATAAATTTCTTCTATTACAACCGCACCTATTTTTTCTTTCGCCTCACTCACAGAATATCCTGCATCGATCAGTTTGTCATAGGATTCCTTTGTTGCAGGTGGATTATTTTCTCTTAACTGATTATCTACAACTTCCAGTATCATTTTCTTTAATCTTAAGTTTGCCATTTAATCTCACTCTCCAAAACACTTCATCTTTTGCTGTTATTTATACTCGCAATTTTCTTCACAAAAACATTGCCATATATATCGGAAGATGTATTACCTCCTCTTTTACAAAAAATATAGAACTCTCTTTCCTCATCTGTCTTGCATCCCGACATTATCAGCAAGTGATTCGTCCAGCTAATTTGTGTCACCAGTGGTGTCACAATTTCATTATCCTTGTAAGTCTCATAATTTTTTTCATTCTATAAAGATCGCTTCGGTTAAATCCCTTTATACCAGGAAATGTCTCCTGTATTTCTCCTGAAATCTCATCTATATATGCATCACCATACGAAGCATGTTCCATTTCCTTGCTTAAGAACTCACCTACTTTCCAATACATCTTGATAAGTTTCTCATTTGCTTTTTTTAAATCACTATATTAATTATATCAAGATTTGCCACTCCTCTCAATTACTCTTCTAGTAGTTTTTTTCTTTTCATTATCTCTATCTTCTCATTATCCAGTAATCAGCCAGATAATATGACATTGTAGGTATTGATTCGTTCGGCGCCTTCCTAATCCTTACCTCAAATTTGGTATACTCTCCGCTACACACAACCTCCCCCACCCCATTTCCCGATTCGGCCACACCCCCATCCCCGGAAGGGGCCTGGCGCCCCGTTTGAGATAGGCTTTGACTTTTTCCCCAAATAAAAATGGATCATTTCCTCTCACAATCCCCGTTGCTGTCAAGTAGTTGCTACAAATTTTTTTAGCTTTTTTATCCTTATTTTTCCTTGAAGCTTCGTGAGCTGGTGTTATATTGTTGTCACGTTTTCCATAGGCTGCTGCTACATTATTGCTTCATCTGCGGACGGATGCTGTAAGATTGTTGTCACACTATTGGAGATACTGCCATCGTTTTTATTGAATTTCCAATAAATGTTGATGGCTTTCTCATTACTTATTGCTATCTTTTCTATAAATGCATCTGCCATTTTTTTTGTAAGAGTCTCAAAACCGGCATATTGCAGAAGACTCCCATAATCCCTTGTATCTGCATATAACAAATCATTACAAGTATCTGACTGCTTCTCCAACTTCTTCTTCCATATCTGCTTTTCGGAAATCTGCTGATCCAACTGTCTGCGATATTCCATATACTGCTCCTTGGTATATGTACCCGCATGATATGCTTCCAATAGACCAGCCTTGCTTTCTGTCAGTTCTGTTATCTCTGCTTCTACACTCATTATTTCTTTATCCGTTTTCCTGATGATTGTGCGTTGTTCCTCTGCAACTTCCTTTCTGACACTCGCCAAGTCTGCCAGTTTTGTTATCTGCACCTTTATTTCTTCCAGTACAATTTTCTCTAATAACTCATTACTAACGCTGCCAGAGAGACATTCATTATTACTATTCAGCTTTTGATTCGAACAATAATAATACAGTCTGTCGCCTGCCAGTTTCATAATCCTTAGTCTGCGATGACAATATCCACAATACACCTTTCCTTTCAGTGCATATTGAACAGGCTTCCTTACCACTGCTTTTTTGCAGAAAAACCTTTCCTGCACCTTATCAAACACTTCTTTGCTAATAATAGCGGAATGATGGTTTTCAAATACTTTCCATTCTTCCCTCGGTTTTAATATTGCCCGGCTTCCGCCCACTTGCGCCTGAACAGATTTATTATAAACCATACTGCCAGGATAACTCTCATTTGTCAGTATTGCTCTTACGGTTCCCGGCTGCCAGTATTTATGTTCCTGTTGCAGTTCCTTTCGATTCTGTTTCTTTCTTTGATTTTTGTATTCCAGCGGTGTAGGCACCTTCTCATCATTCAATGTTCTGCAAATCTGCGTCAAATTCTGCCCTGACAAAGACAGTTCAAAAATATGTCTGATCACTTCGGCTTCTTCTGGTACAATCAGTAATTCATTCCGGTTACCCTCATTCTTCGCATATCCAAAAGGTGTATTTCCTGTTGCATATTTGCCTTGATTTTTCTTTGCCATTACAGAGCTTCTCACTTTTTCTGAAACATCTTTACAGTAAAAGTCTGCCAGCAGACTTTGAAAACCGATATCAATATCAGCCGTTTTCCCGATATAATCCTTACTGTCATAATGTTCCGCAATAGAGATAAAACGGATACCCATAAATGGGAAAATCTGCTCCATGTAAGTACCTAATTCAATGTAATCCCTTGAGAACCGTGACAGGTCTTTCACAATGACACATTTGATTTCATTCTGCTTTATTTTTTCAAGCATAGCCTGCATCCCCGGCCTGTTCATTGTTGTTCCTGAGACTCCATCATCATAAAATTCGCAATATTCATAACAGGAAAGCTCCGGATGTTCTAAAATATATCTCTTTATCAACAGTCTCTGATTTGTAATACTGTTACTTTCCACCTTAATGTCATCATCCTCCATGGAAAGACGGTAGTATCCTGCAATTATATTCTTAGGCATCACATTCACCTCTGGCTTCATTTTTAAACCGGAACTGGATATCTATCACTCCATCCGATGAAACAGTAATCTTCTCTATCAAAGACTCTATTAACTGAATATTTAGCTTTTTACATCCTTGTGCTTTTTGCAGAGAACGTAAAAACTTATTCTGTTCCTCTGCCTTTATTTCGCTTTTTCTTATTTTCCGCTTTAATTCCTCCATTCTTTTCTCGCAGAAATTTTCATACTCAGATCTGTTTTCCCGAAAAGAAGAATACTCCTGATTGCTTACACAGCCCTCTTTATACTGCATATACAAAGCTGCGGCCTGCGCACTGAGTTTCTGTTTTTCCTGCATGATTTTATTTTGTTCTTCAAGATAAGCCGCTTTCATTTTTTCACATTCTAAATTGTTCATAGCAGTCAGAGTCTTGGAAGAAAGATTCTGTTCTTTCAAAATCTGTTTCATCTGCTCTAAACAACAACGTTCAATCTGTTCTTCTTTTATGTAATTTTTAGAACATCTCCTCCCATCAATATAATAAGCTCTCCGGCAATAATACGAATAACTCTTTTTTCCATTCACTCTGCTCTGATAATATGTTGCGTGCATCTTACCACCGCAGTTCTCACAATAAAGAATATGACGGAAAATATTTTCATCGTCCGTTACAGCACCCTTTCCGGTTTTTCTCTTATCAGCAGGTTTCTTCGCCATTCTTTTCAACCCAGCATTTACCCTGTCAAACAATTCCTGCTCTATGATTGGTTCATGGCTGTTTTCTACTGTAATCCATTCATTTTCCCCGGTATGGCAGTTTCCTTTCTGTCCCTCCTGTAATCGTGATTTTCTCTTGCACTGCACAAGTTTACCCATGTATACCGGATTAGATAATACACCCCTGATAACGCCGGGATTCCACTGATGAAGTATCTCACCATTTTTCCAATATGTATGACCGTATTTATTGTAATCACTGATTCTATGCACTTTCTTCCGATAAAGGCATGATGACATTTCGCCATAAGAAATGCCTGACGCATAGCCTTCAAAAAGATAACGTACAATCCCTGCATTTTCAGGATGAATTACCAGCTTCCTTATTCCGTTTATTTCCTCCGCAGTATATCCATAAGGTGCTGTGCTCCCGATATATGCGCCTCTCTCAGCGGCAATTTTTCTTGCAGCCATTACTCTTTTTGATATATCTTTTGCATACATATCATTTACAAGATTCTTAATGTTCATTGCCAGTTTTTTTTCCGAAACATTTTCAGACATGGAATCAAACCCATCTGTAACTGCAATAAACCGAACCCCTAAAAACGGTAATATTTTTTCTATATAATTTCCCGTTTCTAAATAATCCCTGCCAAATCTCGATAAATCCTTTACAATAATGCAATTTACGTTATGATTTCTTACATCATCCATCAGCCTGTCAAATCCTGCTCTCTCAAAGGAAGTGCCTGAAATCCCCCTATCTATATAGATATCATAGATTTCAAATTTCTGCTTCTTTTTAGGATTATTGTTTTGGGTGGTTATATATTGACGGATAATTTCTATCTGATTTTCTATGGATTCGGATTTTCTGTCATCATGATCTACTGATAATCGGCTGTATATTCCAACAGAATACTTTACAATAAGTACTTCCATAGCTTCTGTTTCCACTGGCATTTCCAAGTATCTTTTCTTCGTTCTCGCCATTTTATATCACCTCCTGCATAGAAGTTTTTTCGTGACACATCTGGCTCATAACAGCTAATTTATCCATTTCATTAGAAAATCGAAACTCTATCTCTAATCTTTTGTCCTCATGAACATATATCTTACGGACTGTTGTTACCAGCAGTTCCCTGTCCAGTTCCTGAAGCTCCAGTGTTTCCTTAATCTTTTCAAGCTGTGATTTTGCAGCAACACCATTCCGGAACATATCTTTTATGATTTTCTTTTGTGCAGCTATAGCATTTTCCAGCTCACTGCATTTTCTCTCATATAAATTGTGAAATTCGTTAAATTCCTTTTTATCAATCAGCCCTTCCTTTAAATCAGCAAACAGACTGCTCTTTAACCCATAATATCTGTTATATTCTGCTTGGAGCGTTGCTATCTGTGAATCATATTCAACAACCTGTTCGTAATTGACATTCATCTGTTCTAAATACTCAGCAACTTCTGAATAGGATGCCATCAATTCAAGGTATTTCTTAATCTCCTTAAATACAATCCTTTTTAACGTCTCTTCCTCTATACTGTGCCTGCTGCATCCCATGGACTTGTTTTTAGTCTGACAGATATAAAATACTTTCTTTTTACCTTTATAGGAATTTACTCTTTTTATCATGGGCGCTTTACAATCTGCGCATATCAAAACACCGCTGAACAAATTAGCCGTATCTGTGTTACTGGAAGCCCTCCCATCATATTTCAATAAATCCTGAACCGTTAAAAATTCAACTTCTGATATAATGGCCTTATGGGTATTTTTTACACAGATCCATTCTTCCTGTGGTTTATCAATTCTCTTTTTTACCTTATAATTTACTTTCTCTTGTTTTCCCTGCACCATGGTTCCGATATATACCGGATTCACTAAAATGCGTTTCACAGATGCTGCCGCCCATTTTGCAGTAGAGGAGCCTTCAAATCCTGTATAATACTTCATTCCAAGAGACTTTTTATATTCCATAGGTGATAAGATGCCTGTGGCATTCAGCTTTTCTGCGATTGCTCCCAGACTCATTCCCGCTATCTTCCATGCAAAAATTTTCCTTACAATATCTGCAGCATATTCATCAACAACTATGCTGTTCTTATCTTCCGGATTCTTCTTATAACCATAAACAGTAAATGCACTGATACATTTTCCTTCCATGCGCTTTACTTTCTGCTGTGCCTTGACCTTCATGGATATATCTCTGCAATAACTGTCATTTACAAAATTTTTAATTGGCAATATCAGACTGCTGTCTGTTTTGTCTGCATACAGACTATCAAAACCATCCGTAACCGCAATAAAGCGCACATTTAAAGCCGGGAAGGTCTTTTGTATAAACCGCCCGGCTTCTATATAATCTCGTCCAAATCTTGACAAATCTTTTACTAACACACAGTTCACTTTTCCGGCACGAACATCTGCCATCATTCTCTGAAATTCCGGTCTTTCAAAATTCGCCCCCGAATAGCCATCATCAATGTAAATATCATAAATCCGCAAATCTTCATGGCTTTGAACGTATGCTCTTAAAATGTCTCTTTGACTGCTGATACTGTTGCTTTCTGTCTTTTTACCGCCGTCCACATCTGCATCATCTTTAGACAAACGCAGATACAGACCAGTATCATAAATATTCTTGTTATCCATTTGCATCACTCCTGACCTTATATTCTAATAAGAAGTCACACAAATACCGCGCTAAAGTCAGGAATCCGCTTTTCAATCCTGTCCTTAGATCAACATAACTTTCTTTATTTGTCGAATCCTTTTTAATATTTCAACTCTGCAATTTGCTTCAGATAATGTTTCAGCGCATCTGTTGCAGAATAATCGTCCTTGCCAAAATGCACCCTGACCACATAGCCCTCATTCAAATGCGTTGACAAATCTCCATTTTTGTCAGATGCAAATTCGCTCAGCTTCTTCTCTACCGGATGTGTTTTGTCAATAGTGACCGTATCAATATCCAATAAATCTCCCTTTTTCACTTCCATAATATCTGTTTTTTGGATATCTTCACTCTGAACATCTCTCATATCCTGCAATTTTCCCATGGAACTGCCATATCCCTCCGTTTCTTTCATCCTATGCAAAATATGGATTGTCCTATGACCTGAACTCTCTCCAAAGCATCCTTTCCGTATCACTTATTCCCACTGGGAATCACTCATCTTAAATCCTTGTGCCATCATGCCCTTTGCTTTCTGCTCACTCTCCACCATACTGGCAATGACTTTGGCGACAGCAGGTCTCCACTGCTTACCATTGCCCATATCAAGATAAGGCTCCACTACAAAATGAAGAATGATACCCCTTTCATGACAGAACCTTGCAAAGGTATACACCTGCCGCACTGAAGCAAATCGATTACAGCTAACTGTATAAACTACATTTCCACTCTGCAGAACCGATATAAGTGCACAAAGTTCCTTAAAGTCGGCAGGAAATGTTTAAAAGACTTGTTTAAATTTATACACTTTTTCATCTTTTTTTGATACCACACTTTATTCTTCAGAAAATACGCAGAAAATCGAGCATATACAAAAATTCAAATCCCATAACATAAGAAATAATCTGCTAATTTATGGAACTATGCAGTATCGGTGTATGAGCAGGTTGTTGAAGATATTGGTTTGATTTATATTCGGAAAATCAGAATGAATCAAAACAGAGATGTGATGTTAGAAAGTAAGGATTAAGATTGGAGAATTTCAGTGGTATCAGATACAGATAGTTCAGATTGCTGGGGATTATCCAGCATTGTCTAAGTTGTCTGTATTCATGAGACCCCAGCGAATTGTTAGTTATCTGTATCTGAATGTCATAATCCATCTTGAAGTGAAACTTAATTACGGAAAAAATCTTAGAAAATGGCTGGATTTCTAAAGGAAAAAGGGCTCCTGTAATATCTTTGATAGCAAAATCAAAAGAATCCGATACCGTGTTTATGATAAAAATCTGTATGTGATTTACCGCCTTTCGAAACAATATTTGAGTCTAAATTACCGCTTTTTTGACCAATTTTTATATCCGTTTATAGTAAACTTTCACAGAAAA
>PVML01018543.1_pt1 | contig 27364 bp, 34 predicted proteins | sample 1853371 | NCBI WGS metagenome assembly PVML01 (sample SAMN08533508, study PRJNA380276) | Human gut metagenome, whole genome shotgun sequencing project. | isolation source: participant 1, chromium library | host: Homo sapiens | collected 2017 | reverse complement strand
CAAAAAGGAGGATAAGAAATGAAGTTTTTTACGATTGCGGAACTCTGCAAGTCAACAACTGCTGACCGCTTGGGTATCAACAACAGATGCAGACAGGAGCATGTGACTGCTCTGACTGCCTTGGTGGACAACGTACTGGACCCGTTACGCACATGGTGGGGAAAGCCTATAACAGTAAACAGTGGCTATCGCTGTCCGGAACTTAATGCAGCTGTCAAGGGAAGCAAGCGGTCAGCAGTTGTTGACTTGCAGAGTTCCGCAATCGTAAAAAACTTCATTTCTTATCCTCCTTTTTGTTTTTTCATAAAAAGAATATAGCTATATTTGCACAAAAACATAGCATGTTTTTTTCATGTAATAGAACTGAGTTTACCGGTCTGGCGAGGCCGGTTTTTCATTATTCCTACTGATTGCCCCCTGTCCCTCATCAAACAGTATCTGAGCCATGATCTTGGCGATATCATCCTTGTTCTCGATGATCACACTCATTGTCTTTTCTGCTTTGCGCAACTCCGCTTTTTCCCATGATTTTTCACGAACTGATTTAAACTCACAGAAAATGCAGTAACCCGTCCAAATCATTGAAAAAACAGGAAAGGGGATAACCACACAGCATAACAGATCAATGAAGCACAACTCTATAAATGGAGTGAAATACTTCTTCGCCTTGACTGCTGTTTTCTTATACCCCGTGGATGTTCTTGCCTCCCCGCGTTGTTTGGCCTTCATTATCCCTGAGACCAGATCCACGAACATTGCGCCGATAGTGGCTGCGATACACAAGGCTATCAGTACAATGTGTATCATCATGTGCTCGTTGATAAAATTGTAAATTACGTCTTTCATTACTTTGTCTTGATTATAAAATATATTGTTCCAAAGATATGTCTATTTACTTGCGTCATTGTTGCAGAATTACTTAAATCCATTGCCACGATATGACAATAAAAAAAGAGCCCGATGACAATATTTATTGCCATCAAGCTCCTGGTTACACTGCAAAGATAGTGAAAACTATTCCATATTCAATCCATATTGAAAAAAATAATCAGGAGCAATATTTCGATTATTCGGAGAATGCAAGAAGCCATAGAGCATTAATAGAAAACAAATAGAACTTATGGAATCTACTTATTTTCTATTATTACAGAACAAGATTCAGTTTTATAAAGAAATATTTTTGCACTTATCGTTCGTTTTAACCAATAAAAAATACACCCTCACTTTCCCAAGCAAAGGTGTATATAATTACTCATTTAAAATGGTATGTGAAAAAAATTATTAACTAAAAAGATGCCATTATTCATCACGAACGATAGCATTTAGACTATTTTTGTCAGTAAACGCCTTTACTGATTTAGAATTAAGTTTAATTCAATATAGATGCTATAAAGTTATATATAAATTTTATTTTATCAAAACTATTTAAAAAAGGCGGGATTCACCAATCCTGCCTTTTTCAATACAAACTGCTTTGCTAGCAAGATGCCTTACAACATCCAAGCTTAATGAATCAAAAAATAAAAACACATTCAGTTATTTGTGATAGCAAAGCTATAACAAATATTTTAAAGAAAAATCTTATGCATAAAAAATGCACAGAATAAACTATATATAGACCAACATACAACATATTTGTAATATAGGGCCATTGATACAATGGTATTCTGAAAAAACAAAAGAAAGGTGCACGACTGGCAGCCCCCCAAGGGATATGTTATTGGAACTATCAAGAAGAAAACTAAAAAAAATAATTAAAGTCTTATCACTAAAAACAACGTAACAGATTATTTTCTAAATTTAGAGCTGATAACTTCAAATTAAGAGCTTATGAAAAGGATTTTATTTTTAAGTACATTTGTATTCCTTGGATTTAGACTTAACTCTTGTTCAGATACTGATTTAGATTCTCCAGTGAATGAAACAAATCAACCTGTAGAAAATAATACAAGTGATATTATTAATAATTTAGAATCATCTTTTGAAGTAAAAACAAGAACAGAAGGTGAACAAACTTCTTACCCTGATTATTATTGTGGTAGCTATTTTAAAGATGGCATCTTGGTTATAAAAGTAAAAGGAACAAATATAAAAGATTATAAAAAAGACCTTGTACAAAGATGTAAAAGCAATCAATTCATTATAGAAGAGGGTGTTAATACGATGAATGAACTTTTGCAAATTAGAAATTTTATAAATAGCAAAGATGAAATTGGAGTATGGAAAAAATTGGGTATTTCTGCTTGTGGTATAGATTCTAAAGATGAGAAAGTCATTGTAATGTTAGAAGATGTTTCTGAAATGAACATTACCAATTTTAAAAATGAAGTGATTAATTCACCTCTAATAAAATTTTGCCAACTTTCATTTTCTAAAGATAATGCCTCCGTTACTTCCCGATGAAGCGACTAAGGCACAAGAAACATGATAGATTTTATGTAGAAGAACATGGGGTTGGTTCTGGAAGGACTTCTTCCACTTGCAACAAATGAAACAAAAGGATTAGCATCCATGAATATGTGTATAGCATACGTTGGCGAAGGGCCTGTTATTTGCATTAAGCCTACGAAATTAAAACAATATTTATATACTTTACTAACGGTTACGGTATACGAAAATGGATATTTTAAAAAAATCGACTTAGCAGTATATTACCCGGTAAAGAAAGGAGGGCATAAATGCTCTATGTCTGGAAACGGCAACATGTTTGTTAAAGAGGATTCTGATTACAATTTATACATACATAACAATACTTTAAATAACATAAATTATTGTGTATCAATTATAGGAGCTAGCAAATATATAAATATTCCTTCAATTACGGTAGAAGAACATCCTGCAAGCGTTTTGAATGGTTTAACTTTGACTGATGTAGCAACTATGTAACAAATTGTAACATCATGATCATAAATTTGTGCTTCTGGAAGGACTATTAGGGATAAATGATACATGGTACAGAAAGAGATCTGATAGTATTACTGATTTTAATGAAGCTAATAAAACTGGATATATACTTCTCCAACATGTCCAATCAATGGATAATAAACCAAATACACCAAGTAATTATGGATATTTGGATACTATTTTTGTTAAAGATGGCTACATCAGGCAGACTTATACAGATTTGCAGAGCAGATTTTTTGTTCGATCATCTAATAACGGGATTTGGACTAATTGGGAACAAATGCAGACAACATAGTATTAAAAATAAGCTAGATTTTAATGAGATAAAACGGATGGGTGCCGGTCCACACCCGTCCGCTCCTCATGTTACTAAAGAATTATAGTATTTCTAGACTTTCAGCATCATCCAGATTCTCATCAACTATATTCATGGATAAAGACAGGTCAACCCCAGTAGTATCCAAAAACAAAGCACTTACACGAAATGAAGCTGTGTTTGTCTTACTCCGAACGAAGAGATGATCATTTTTTCGTTTGAACTCTATTTCAGAAATTATACTACCGTTGACTTTCCTTATGATATAGGAGTTACCAGTCTTACTATTAATAAAGAACAGACCTGTATGGCCACCCCAATATACATACAATATCATACCGATATAGGCGCTAGATGAACTCGCTAGGCGAACGACACATACTTCTTGAACGGAGTCTTTATTGCAAACCAATATAGGAGAAAGAACGCCTTTTTTCAAAAGCCCTTTACTTTCTAAATTGGCAATCGGTATTAGTTCTTCCAGAAGGATTTTGCTAATCTTCTTAAGGCAATAAATTTTGATAAGCAATTAAAAAAGGAACCCTGCTTCCTTCAACTCCTTCAATTTTGGAAGTCATAATAGTAGTATAGTCATTTTCAAAAGTGAAAGTAAATAATGTTCCATCAACATATTCTTTATACCCTCCAATATATTCTATATTTTTAGTTGCTGGAGATATTACAGCTATTGATGGATATAAATTATAATATTGACTACATATCACCAATATGCCATTTGCTTTTATTCTTTTTGATTCACCTTTATGTAACGAAAATGATTCACTGGTAAAACCATTGATAATCTTATTTATCTCTAACAGTCCTTCCAGAAGTGCAAACAGATAAATTTTATGTCAAAGAAACCGTCTTCCAGGTTCCCCAAGCACCATTCCACCATTTTATTCTAAACACTAAAAAACCACCATAGTTATTAGTCCTAAATTGTACTGTTGACTGTCCCAGGTTATGACTGAAGACAAGAAGCGTTTGATCATTGTATGAAGTGCCTTTTATTGCATATACTCCAGGCTCATACACTTTATCAATATCGTCTTCAGTTTCTAACTGGATATACCCTTTTCCTTTAAATATAGTACTACTGCTAACTCCTAACAGTCCTTCCAGTACTGAGGCATTGGCTTTCAACGCCTCACTTAATTCCATCTTTTCCATAATATTTTTTATTTACCAGTTTCAGTTTCCAAATTGTTTTTCTTATAATCCTGCCATGAGTCGGCAAGCTGCCCCACCGAAGCGGAAGTGTAGAGGTCAAGTATATGAATCTCGTCATCGGCAAGCTCCACAAGCTCGTTCCGATAGATCTTCTCCGCAAGCACGTGCGCCGGAAGACCGGGCACGTTCCTGTAAATGCCGTCAGCAATATCCTTACGGATATCCGCTATCACCATATCCTGTCTGTCTATCCCCGTGAACAGGGGAAATTTTGTAAAATCAACTTTCATAATATTCTTAATTAAATACTGTTATCCGCAATAAAACATAACCCAATAATTGCCCATACATTTAACGAATCCGGACGCATAATCCAGATCAATGGAGGACATCTCTTTTCCTCCGGGGGCAGGCAGGATGCGCCCGCCTGTCAGTCTTACCCCGCCGCTCATACGTTTGAAGTATATGGTATGTCCCGGAACATCCGGAGGAAGTGTCACTTCTATATTACCCGTATTAATAAACATCACATTGTCATCATTGTTATTCAGGGAAGTGCTGACGGATATGTTCCTCCAGTTCCCCACTATGCCATGAAGAGACACATAACTGTCATTGTTCGGATGAAGGAAAATGTTACCCCCCTCCACGAACAGAGGAATGCTCAGGGTCTTGATGTGCATCCCGATCATGGCATTCGGACTCTGTATGTCAATTCCGGCATCATACGATATCCCTTCGATTGTGACAAATTTCGTGTTCCCTCCGATTTTTACACGTGCAAATGTCCTTTCGTTATAAAACTCTATCTGTCCGGCGGATAGGTTGAAACCGACATGGGAATCCGTCCCCTCATAAAGAGTTTTTGAGGACAACATACCGGAATCTATGGAAAACGGACCGATACGTCCGCTATCCGCCGTGATTTTTCCGCTGATATCCACATTGACCGCCCTGATACCGTCCGCATCAATCATGGACGCCTTGATCTTCTCGGTCAGCAACAGCTTGGTGGCGATAAAAGTCCAGCTCTGTGCTACCTCCCAGTATTTTATTTTTCCCGAAGCCACATTCTGTTTGGGGGTTTCCGTCGATACCGACGTATGCGAACGGATGCACAGGTACAGCAGGTTGTCATAAAGTACAATGTCGTAAAACTGCTGCCCTTGCTTGCCCTCCAGGTAAGACACAGACGCCTCCCATACACGCATACGCATGCGCGCCCCCTTATCTCCCTTGTCACCTTTTGGAGCAAAACTGACCTGTCCGGTTCTAGTCACCAACGGCATATCACCTCCTTATTCCTTGGTTGTGATGGTCCATGCCACGTTGCCTCCTGCCTGCTGGCACATGTCCCAAGTACACGTGCCGGAAGTGGCTGCTGTACCGGAAGTAGACGGGTTAAGGACTACTCCTGCACTGTCCATGAACACGAAATAGAAAGTCATGTCCTTGTACTTGGTGGTACTTCCACGCTTGACCAGAATGGGCTTATAGACCACCGTGTCACCACTTTCCCGGATGGTCTCGTCCTCGGGCGTGGGATTCAGGATCAAATCAAACGGATCGGACGCATCCATTACGGACTGCGTGTCCTGACCGATGAGCTTGCCGCCCTGGTACACCTCCGCCTTGAACACACCTGTCGTGTCAACCATATCGTTGGTGACGGTCAATGTCTGTGTGGTCTTTCCGCTCAGCACGCTCCACGCACCGTTGACCTGGTTGTACCACTTGTACGCCAGTCCGGTAGTGATCTCGTCACTGCCCATGCGCGCTACGGCTTTCAGAATGCAGCTCTGCCCTTTGTCCCGAAGGGTAAAATACTTGTTGTCACCGGCAATGATCGTCACATGCTTTTGGTTTCCGACCCCCTTGGTAATGGGGATGCTATAGACGAACTGGACGGTGTCGCTGGTATTCCCAACGGTCACGGTGGCTTCACCCTTGATGGTACAAGAGGCCGCTCCGCTCGCCTTGACCAGATTCTTGACGATCTGCAATCCGTAGTAATCCGTCGTACCGGGCTGGTAAGGGATAAACTTGAAATGTCCCGTCTCACCGCCAAACGTGTTGGTGGAGACATTGCCCGAGAACTTGATCTCGACATCATTGAAATACCATTTCATGGAGGAAGGAACCACCAGCCCTTCCGCCACCCGCGAAGAGGTGAGAATGAAGGACAAGACGGGCTTGAGCGAAGCGAAATCCGGTGCGATGTTCGTCGGCGCGGACGCTTCGCCCATATACTCCTGATACAGATCTCCCTGGTTACACTGGATGGCAGGCATGTATACGCCGCCCTTTTGCGAAAATATGACCTGTCCGGTCGCGCTGGCCAAACTCATGACGCTCCTCCTTCCCCGGTCGTTTCCGTACTATCCGTGCCTTCGGAGCTTTCGGTGTTGTCCTCCCCCCAAGAGGCAGGTGTGAATACTTCGACGGGATGGTCCGTACCGTCTATCTCTTCTTTCGCCGCCTGCGGGGTCAGGCAGACGCCGCCCGCTTCCTTGGCCCTGTCAAATACCGTGTCGCCGGGGAAACGTGCCACGTCCGCCTGCCACAATAATACATTGCCATCCGCTGTCCTGTTGCGGATATCGGTCAGATGCAACCGGTCGGCAACCTCCTTCGTTACTTTAATGTAAAATGCCATAATTCTATTGTTTTTAATGTTATCCAAATTTTCTTACTACTACCGCCTTGCCCCCCTGTGTGAGCACCTTGCCGCCTTGTGTCAGCGCCACGTAAGGGCCTCTGTCCTCCACCTCCAGCTTTAACATCATGCCGTTGCTGAAAGGTATCCTGGGAGAGTATCCGTCGGCAACCTTGGCATATCCGGCATCTCCGCTCTTCTTGACGTACCAGTGGCAGTTAAACATGGCGGATGGATTCGGGATAACCCCCATGGTATCCCGAATGACGGGTCTGGGAAAGATGGCGTAAGTCCCATCCGGAACACCCGTAGGTACGCCCTCCCAGTCGGCTTCAATCTTCGGAATCCTGCGGCGTATCACCGTAGAGACTGCCGGGTCCGATGTGCCCGGGGTTGATGCCGGAGTCCCGGAAGCCGCATAGGTGGCCTTGCAGACAATCGTGATGTCATCACCTATATAATTGCGGTCAATCTTATATACATTCTTGTTCAGTGATACAAACTCCCAGTCGTTGTCACCCGCTCCTGTGGTTATCGCCTCCAGCGCTCCCGTAGACAACAGACGGTACCAGAAGAACTTGCATTTGCCCGTAGCCGTCACGTCCGTGTCGCCTACCATCAGTTTAGCCGTGATGGTCTGTGCGGTGATGTCACGCACCGGGTTCCAGTCCAGCGTGGACGGGCTGTCTATCGTCAATACGGGGATCGCATCCGTACCGTCAACCGCGCGGACAAGACGGCTCATCTGAAAAGTAAACAGCTGTCCGGTACGTGTGTCGGCATATTCCGCGTAAAACTCCAGCGTGACGGGTTTTAGGACGGTGACATTTTTTTTCATTGTGATCTGTCCCTTGCTGTCACCGGACTCCGTAATGCTGTAGCCTGTGTTTGTCGATGTGATAAGTGTGCGTGTGGTTCCGATGCGCTCGTACCACTTCATGTTGGTCAGTCTGGAGTTGACCGCCCCGATTTTAGTCACCGCTTCCGGATCGGTGGCGTTGCACCGCGGAAACAGGACCAGCGGTGTCAGCGTATAGTCCGGAGTGTATTCAGCTTTGTCAGCCTGGTAGACCTGCATGTCCGGCACGCTGCCCACCACCTCGATGTTACAACTGGTTTGTAACAGCCGGTAGTTGATTTCTATTTTTCGTTGCTTTGTTGCCATTGTATAAAACCATTTTAAAATGTTACAAAATTCTCCGCCACTTCAAACTGCTGCCCGTCACGCAATAACGCCTGTGCTTTAAACGTACACACCCGCATGTTGGTATAATTCGGTCCGAGATCATCTATCGTCAGAGGAAGATTTTTCCCGGCGCCGGCACGCTTCACCGCCCATGCGTTATCTTCTGATACATTCCCGGTATCACGCGTCCAGCTCACATCAGCGTCAAGTATATGATCTGTCACGTCACGGTTGTACAGCTTGCCGGTAATATATAGCGTTGTGGAAAAAGTCTCGATATCAAAATACCACCCCTTTGTGCTGCCGATCTCTATCGTAAATTCCGGGTTCCCTTCCAGCATCGCCCATCCGGCCGCCGCATATTGCGGTTCGTCGGCTGTTCCCGTCATCAGGCACTTCCATTTGCAGCCGTAGTGCCAAACCGTGTCCGCCCGCTCCTGCGTATTGGTGTAAGGATTGTCAGAGGACGCGACTTCGGCCGACCAAAAGCCACGGTCCACCAGTTCCTGTACGGGCAGTCCCTGCCAGTCCACCCGGTAAAGTTCACCGAAGATGCCGGCACGGGCGAATATGTACGAGTGCTTATAGTTGACGGGGAGATTGTCAAACAAATCCAAATTGGGCAAACGCCCCAATATCATGTAATAGTTGTTCTGTTCCAAGACAGGCTTCGTTACTCCTTCCAGCCAGACAAGACATTTATCCGTGGTGGCGGACAAATACCAGTAGCTTTGCCTGTCCTCATTGATGGCATTGCCTCTGCGCGTGATAATCATCAGCTCAGTAGGGGGATAGTTCCGGCCTCCCGGCACCTCGCTGTCCGGATACACCAGTACCGAGATGGAGTTGGCCGCTATGTTCTTGAACAGCACGCGCATCCACGAGGCGTAATACTCCCCCGTTGAAAAGAGGTTGTTTACAATCCCGTACACTATATCACCCTCCTGGAATGCGGTGAAGTCATTCTCCCAGCGCTTGCGCAATTTCAGGGTATAGGTTCCGTCGCTCTCTAAAGCCACGGACTCAATGACTCCGTTCTCGGAATATGAGGTGTCGCCTTCCTGTGCGTTCAGACGGTTATAGATGATTTCCTTGAACACTGCGGAGCCGCGTACCTCAAGACGCTCGAACTGACCGCGCCCGTCAGGATAGATACCGGCACCTTTACCGGCAATCATGGAGTCGATGAACTTGCCGAACTTCAATAAGAAATTTGTTCCGTCCGCTTGATCCTTACGAAGGAACATTACTAAGGAGCGCAATGCGGAATACACGTTACTATCCGTGGCCGGTGTAGAGTCATTCCTTCTTATCACATACACACCGCTGCCACCATCGCCCGTATAGGTCTGTCCCTTTAGGGTAAGGCTCTCAACCTTTTCCTCCAGCTCCCCGATACGAGAATAGGCGGCGGTTTCCCCGACAGTATATATAGGGGAATCATAAGCTAAATCAAGATTGAATTCAAATCCGATAACCCTTGACTGCCTTCCGTTCTCGAAATAAGCCTTGTTGATAAGGTTGACCTTTTGACCGATGCTGTAGAGGTTGTGAATGCCATCCTCACGGTATGCGTCATTTGACATCATCGTGCAGCCATAGGTACTCGGGTCTATCTTGGATTTGGCAGCGTACTTTTCAGTCTTTTCCTTCAGCTCCTGCTCGGCGGCACCCACAAGCCCAAGTTCGGTTATTTTCGTGCTGTCCCAGCCGGAAAGCACATATTCATCTCCATCCTGGGGAAAGAGCACATCACCGGGAAGCGGTCTGCCATAGTCCTCATTCCTGACTATCTCCCAAAGCTGTGCCTCAGGGTTCCATCCGCCATCCTCCAATTTCTCCGGCTTTCCCTCAGGATTGAACTTCACGGCGAACTCCAAACCGTTGAGAAGCCCGGACGCGAAACGTATCCTCAGCTCCTGACCGGGGAGGATATATTTCTCGGAAAAGTTAACACCCGTGTCCCTAAAGCGGTAGGCATTCCATTTTTCCTCGGTGGTTGTACCGTCCTCATTCTCCACCTTGTCCGTCACTTCGATAGTGGTGACATCCGACATGATGCCCGTTCTTCGGGGATAGACTTCATCGAAGATAACCACCTGCTCGACGGCTTCCTCAGTAGTCATATCAGGATAAGCGTCAATGTAAGGAGTGCCTTCGGGAAGCATCAGCCTGCGCTGCACCACGCCGTTCACAACCACGGTCTCGTCAATGGGGCGGTAGTCTGCCGGTATGTTACGGGTGGAACCAAAAGCGTAGATACGGGTGGCATAGGTGGACTGGGATTCTGACTGTGACATTTCCTGCACGTTTTTCCCGATCTCGAAATCCACCGCATCGCCGGACTCACAACGCCCGAAATGGATGATGTTTTCAGTCACCCAACATTCGCAATCCCATTTCTTCGCCATCTCAAAACAAGCGTCAAGGATGTTGATGTTGTCGTAACTCATCAACTGGGACTTATTTTCGACTGTGGAATCAATGGAGAAAACAAAATCCTGTCCTTTGTATGTGTAACCAAGAGCTTTCAGATTTCTAAGGACTATACCGGCTTGTACGTCAAGCGGAGCGGTCAGGTTCCAGGACGCCTCCTGTCCGGTCGTCTCCGGGGTATATTTGAAGATTTTGTTTTTCCATTTCCAGTAGTAGGCGTCAAGTCTTAATTCGTAATCGTAGCCGGCGGTATTGGTGTTGAATGCGGGCTTCTGCAAGTCGCACACCTCGAACAATCCGAAGTTACATTCCACGTATGAGCCAAGTTTGAAATATATGGGATTCTCTAAGGAGAACTTTAACATGATGTAGTCCTCCTTCATCAGAGTGAACTTACGCTTGCAGCCTTCATTGATCAAAGTTGTAAGCAGGATAGCACCGGATATGTCTTTGATGTCGATTTGTTCCATGTCTTCAAAGTTCGGGGATAAAAAAAAGAGTGCCCAATTTTGAGCACTCACATACACGACAATAAAACCAATGTCGTGAATTAGCTTCTGTTTGCCGGATTTGGCTCGTTAAACTTGGCTGAAATTTTTCCGAAAGTTCGGTCTAAACTCTGTGCGTAAGTGACACTCTTGCCAGTATAAATAAGATGGTAAACCTCGCTACTATTAGCAGGAATCTGAATATCAACCACACCTTTATACAGCTCATCAAAGAAAGCTTTCTTCTTTGCTTGATAGTCAGACTGAGAATTACCCTCGATAGTGAACGAAAGAGTTATTTCCCTCTCATCGACTTTAGGATTATTGATTATTACCCGTTTCCCATGTTCAAGTCGGCTTTTGTTCTCAATAAAATCCTTCATGGGAGCGGATGCCCCAATAACATCAAGAAACCCCTCTCCCATTCTCACACCCCATGTTGTATAAGCGTTTTCGCCATTAATTAATAATTCATCCATAGACTATAATTTTGCTGTATTCTTTTTAACTTCTGCTATATCTCTTTGCATCTGTTGAATAGGTTTGACGATTGCCCCTGTATTTTCTGAAATCTGTACCAATTCAAGATAGGATTGCGCTATCAAATCCCGCGTATCATCAGCAATATTTCTTGTTTCCGTATTTATGGAAAGTAGAGCATCTGCTTTTACTGTTAGTAAATTAAGCGATTGAGATTGAATGATATTTTGATTCTTTATCTCTTCTCCTGCAATCTGCAATGCTGTAAACCTACCGTTCAACTCTTCGCCAGTATCTTGACTCATTACCTGAAAACCTTTGGATGAAGCTGACTGGGATGTTGATTCTTGCGAAATCTTGTCATATCCGGTTGCTGCGGCAAGCTCGTCACGGAGCTTCATGGCTTCGTCCACATAACCCATGTATTCATCCATCAGCTCCTTACGCTCATTATTGTCAAGCGTACCATCATCCTTCATGGCTTCACCGAATTTATCATACCATGTCCTCAGTTTGTCACTAAACTGTTCACCGATGGCATTTGACAGCATCGCCTGCATGAAATATTTGGATATGTCATTAGCAAAATCCTCCGCACTCTTCTCCATATCCATCAGACTGCTTATAAAACTGTCATACATGGAATCGAATGACATTCCGATCAGGCCCTCATAAAGACTGTCGGTCAGTTCTTCCAGTTTTCCTGCCTGCTCTATATAATCATCCAGCTTGTCGGTAACACGCTCACCGTAACCTCCCTTACCGGAAGATTCCATGATATCCCATAACCATACGTCCGACCGTAGAGCCTTCATCTGTTCGGGGGTCAGATTCCACAAGGAATCGGTGCCGGAGAAATCCTGCATGCCGGTAGCTTTTCTTGCGTGTTCCAGCATTTCATCCGTCCATTTCAGATAATGCTGCCAGCTGCCGTGGCTCTTATGATATCCGGCTTGCTCCTTTGCTATTTGCAGATAGTTTTTATTGACTTCCTCCTGATACTTTACAGCTTCCCTGTAAGATTCAACCGATTTCATTCCCTTGCTTGCCTTCATCTCGTCAGTCAGATCCTCGATGGCCGTTTGCAAAGTTCCATTCCTGTCCGTCAGCCTGTCTATCGTTTCCTGTACTTCCTTGGCGTTTCCACCTATTCCAAACAAGGAGTTGAAGCCTCCGAATGAGATTGCGTTCAGGATGTTTCCTATGCCGTTCCTCAATGACTTGCCGATTGTGACAAACAAATCCCCTGACAAGACATCACCGATAATTCCACTGACAGCGTTCAGAACAGCATCAAGCAGACCACCGACAAGATCACTTAATCCGTCTTTGAGTACGTCAATGATGGACAGAATCCATCCGACAATGGGAACCTCCTTAAGAGATTCTGACGTTTTTCCTATGACATCCTTGAATCCGTTCACGGTTTTGATAATTCCGCTATATGCGTTATACAATCCACCGGATGAAATCTGCTGCAAGCCTCCCAATAAATTTTCCATGCTTGCTTTCAGTATGGTGGCAGTATCAGTCACATTACGCTGGGCCTGATTGGCGATATCAGTCTGTGTCTTCACATTGGCGGATGCAATGTCAGCATTCTGCCGTGCTGTTTCAAGAGCGTTTGCTGCGGCTTGTTTCTCACTTTCCGTTCCGCCCTTCTGCGCTTTGGCGTAATCATCCTGTGATTTCTTTAGTCTTTCCAAAGCAGCTGTTTCAATCCCTATGGCACTGATACGATTCTGTTCTGCTATTTGATAGGCTTTTACATCCTCTCCAAGTTTCTTGAAGTTGACTCCACTTGTACCACCCAAAGACTTTTCCATCTGGCTGATGGCGTCAATCAATGATTTCTGGCTTGCCTGATCGGAGTTCTTGAACTTGTCAGTCCGTACATATTTTTTCGCTTCGTCCAAGGCGGGCTTTATCATGTCGGAAAACATGGAACCAAACTCACCGAACACAGTAACCCAATCTATATTGGCTTTTATGGCTTCTGTTTCCTTGTTCTGTATGGCAACATCACGTTGTTTCTCCAGTAACTTTACTTGTGCACTATTAACACCGTTTTCTTCCTGTGCTTTCCTTATTTTTTCCGCATACTCTTGGGCGATAGCCAATTTCTGCTGCTGGAACGTGCCATATTCTTTCAAGTAGTCGTTCAAAGCCTGTTGTTCGGCTTTCAGCTGTCCTTCAGTTACATCGGAAATATCTTTATCTCTCATACTTTCGGCATTGGTATAAGCTTCTGAAATTTTCTGTGCCTGCTTGTCGGTCAGCTTACCGTTACCGGCTTTGCTCCATTCTTCTTCCTGTTTTCTTATCGCATCAATCTGTTTCTGATAATCAAGGTCAATCTGTTTCAACTTCTTTTCCGTGCCTTCTCTCATCAGGTTGATTTCATCTTGCTGGTTTTTGAAACGGAGTTGGAGAAGTTCCTCGAAAAGCTGTTCTTGTTGTTTCAATAATTTCTCTGCTTCTTCTTGACGTCTTTTCCTTTCTTCTTCACCAATCTTTGAAGAATCTTCATTCGGGTTGAATATCAAATCATTAACATCTATGTTTTGTGCTAATTCATTTTGAGATTTATTTAGCTCGTATATTTCACGTCTAAGTTTAGCAATGCCTTCATCTATTTCTTCGACCTTACCCAAAGCTGCACCAACCATCATTTGTTGACCTGCATACATATCGGGATTCGCCTCTCTGTCTATTTTATTTCTTAATTCAATCTGTTTGTCAAGTTTTAGTTGTGCATTTTCTCTTTTAGCATATTCTTCTGTTATTTTAGCCTCATTTTCCAATATTTTTTTAGCATTCTCTGTCATTTTATCCTGTGCAGCCCTCGCACGTGCAGATGCAATAATCGAAGAAGTAAGTCTTGCATAAGCGTCAGCTGCCTTTCCCGTTAGAATTTCTTCTTCTGAAAGATTTTTGAAGAAATCAGGATATGATTTTTGTAGCTCATCAACAGCTTTTTTTCTTTCACGAATAGGCTTTGAAGCATTTTGAGTAGCTTTATATAATAATTCCAACTTTGTTATTTCGGATTGAGCATTTTGAACTCCTTTTAATTGAACGTCATTTAGTTGTTGTTGAATATCAACAAGAGATTTCATGACATTCTTAGCATTAAACAGCCCTGCAACCCAATCCACCACCTTATCGCCATAAAGAGTAAGCAATGTAATACCAACCGTTAATGCAGTCTGCCATGAGAATAAAGAAGAGGCAACCTGTTTCCACACCGGAGTAGCAGACTGCCCCGATTTTTTCAACAAATCATATTCGATACGTGCACGCTTAATTTCATCGGCTAAAATTGGAAGGTTGTTAGAAATGGCAGAAAAAAACACTTTCGGACCGTAAGCCAAAGAAGGAAGTTCGCGTCCTACTTGTTGGATAGACATACTAAGTCCGTTCCACTGCTTGCCATAATTACCTACATTGCGTTGGTGGTTGCCTATTGTCGCATCAAGCTCCTTAATTTTTGCATCAGCCTGATTGATAGAAGCAAGGAGTTCTTTTCCAAAAGGAGAATTACGCTCTTCTTCCGTCAGTTCACGATAAGCAATTCTCATCCTTGACAAAGACTGCGACAGTCCTTTCATAGAAGTGGCGGCAACATTATCCAACTTGACATTATTGTTCAGAGTTTGCCGTACCTCTGCCAAAGCCTCCTTATGTGTCAGCAGGGAGTTGTTCAGTTGTTCAAGCCGTTTTCTTTGCGCAGAGGACAAAGAAGAATACTCACCTTGCGACTTTGTTATCTTTTTGATTTCGGCATTAATCAAACGGATAGCGTTCATTTCCTCTACCATTCGTTTGATGTTCTCTTCTCTTGTGCCAAGAATGCCGTTTATTTCGGTTTTTAAATCATCATAAGCCTTTGCTTGCGCCCGAACACTTTCCGTTTCAGCCGTATTTGTTTGCCTTGCAGCATCTCCATTCTGTGCCGGATCAGCCGTAGGTTTAGATACAACCTCTTGTGCTTTGACAATCTTTTCGGTTGCTTTATTGATTCGACTGACAGAAAGCATAATCTTTCCTTCCGCTGCCGCAATCTTATCCACCAATACATCATATTGCCCAAGCAAAGAGGTAAGTTGTGATTGCAATCCTTTCGCTATATCAATATCCACTTTAATATTAATACCCATCAATGCTTTTTTGACATTTTCTATCTCGTTCTTCAGTTTGCGCAACTTCTGAACATCACTGTCTACATTTGAAATAATGCCTGCCATATCTATAATTTTTTTTCTATTTGTCTACCTGCATATAATATTGCTGAATCTAATACATCATACCCTTTTGAACGAACGAATGAAGCATAAGGCATACCATCCGCCAAATAAAGCCCGTCTTTTGGCTTCTCTGAATAGATTAGTAGATTTTCCGTTTCGCTTTTCGCTTCAGGATGTGAAGTGTCAGCTACTACTTCCATCCATATTATTTGCCCATCTTTCACAACGCAAGCCCCCGGAGCATTACGCAAGTTGAAAGTATGATTCTGATATTCTTTCAATCCATTACTACCACGAGCGTTTTGCGCAATGCGAATGCAATTCTTACCTATCTCAATAAGTTTTGAGTAATACTCATCTTCCGCTTGCCGGATAAGTTCTTCCAATCCTGAAATATCTCCTTTAAAGTCCATTTTTCTTGTTAAAGTTACGGCATAGCCAAATTTTAAGATGATTATTTTCAGTGAAATATGCAACAATCGGGCTATTGTGGTAAAATAATTGTGAAGGTAAATATTGGAAACTTATTTTGCTATTTCAGAGATTGCAAAAGAACGACAATGGAAGAATTGTCGTGAGAAAGTTTGACGGAATATGTTTTTGGGGTAGTTTTGTCACTAAAACAATTATACAATATGAAAAAAAGGATAAAGTATGCAGTTATCACAATATTGGCGGTATTTATAGCTGTCAATATTGCAGATTTCATCATGTTTCAGAGGTTCAAATCTATCTGCAAACAAGAAATGTCTATATTAAATAGAGAAGACTCTTTTAGTGATGAAAATAATAAAAAATTAAATGAACTGATTTCTGAAAAAGGAATGATTATTTCTATATCAAATAATCCTATTTGGGATTTTATATCAGTTATTCCCAAGTAACTAATAGCGCACCCCGACTTAACGAGGTGCGCATTATTATTTAAGCAGCATCTTTACCTAAGAACTTTTCTACGAAGTAAATTTGCCCCTTACCAGTCACTTTGGTAGTAGTAGTGACCAATACAGAGCCGTCCGGCTTGGTGATGGTGGTTTTCTTCAATTCAAAAAGCCCCAATTTCATAGCTTTCTGCGTTGGCTGATTGTAGTAGTCACCCTTTTGGCAAAGATAACCATTCTCGCGCATCCAGCTAAACAAACGGTTCTGACCGATATTCACTCCATTTTGTTGCAGTATCTTTGCTAATTCAGCAACCAAGCAAGAACGTTGAGAAGTTGAAACGGCATCGGCAAAAAGGACTTTAGGTGCATCTTTCTGAATCTTCTGTTCGGCTTCGATACGCTTCTGTTTTTCTTCTTTTAAGTTGGTTGCAAGCTGAATCAGAAAATCGGGTGAGGTCAAAGCCTTTTCAAGTGTATCGCTGGTCATGTATGCACCATGTTTGCGGATTGAGGGCAAAACTTCATCGCAAACCCAATCTTGGAACTTTTCGGCATCCGGCAATTTAGATTTCATAGTCAAACGATAAACCTCGCTTTCCTTGCCGTACTTTATGTCTTGTACACCGCCATTTGTGGGGGTCGGCAAAATAACGACCCCTTTACAGTGTTGATTTACAGCATCGGCAGGTCTGCTATACCCAAGGGCTTTTGCAACATCTGCCAAACAAAACAAAGGCTCATTACTCTCATTCATCGCGATTCTTACTTTTCCGAACTGCTCATTTTGGAAAATCTGAATATTATTCATACTTTTACACAGTTTAAAAAATTAGACCCCACCAAAGGCAAGCTCCTCACTTCTTACCAATGGCGGGGTTATATTTTCAGCTGTGAGGATAGCTGCGTTGTTTCTGTTTGCAAACTTATTATATAATCGTGTAAGAGAGAGATTTTTATTTTACCATAACACGACAATCGTTTCATTGTCGTGAAGTTTTTGGTGGTGGTCTCGTTTTCATATGTTTCATACTTATTTAGTCAATACATTGTCTATCAATCCACGAAGTTCTTTCAGCTCTTCTTCGGTCAATCCATACACATTACCCAATGCTGAAGGTTTTTCAATCTTTAAACCGTACTTTACCCCCCCCTGCTGTTTCTCTTTGGGTAAAATGGCGATAGCAAATCGTTTACTCATTTTCTTGTTGTTTTTGATTTATAACTATGTTTTTAATCTCTCATTTGGTAGCAATTATTGGCGGTGGTCTTGTTTTGAAGTTCATAATCGTATTTATATGCTTGGATATATTCTAAATCCCTCTACCAGTTTCCCTTCAAAATCAGAAATCAACTTGCGTATCTGCTTGTTTTGATTATCAGCGTTTATATAGTGTCCTGCCAAATAATAACTTTCTACATAGGCATTGCTTATTTGGGCAAATATATTGCGCAATCTTTCTTGGAAAGGCAATTTGTCGCAATCATATACGCCTGCCTGTATCTCACCATAAATACCAAATCCGACCCCATTCTCTCTTCTTATTTTTGCTGCTGTTTCTTTCAACCGTTTATTGAAACAATTCAGTTCGGATTTGAATATCTTTTCAGCATACTTGGTGCAATCATTCTTGCGGAGCATTTCTTCCATTTCGTTAAAGGCGTTAATGTACGCTTCTTTGAATTGTGCAGCCACCCTGCCAGTGAACCCCATAGCCAAAAAGGTGAACCCATCACGAGTTAAATAGTACATGGGTCTTTTTTCACCTTTTTTATCGACATATTCAACGGGCGCAAAATTGCGCTGGTTAAATAACTCACTACAATCCAATGATTTAATAGCCCTTAATACATCTTTATGTGCTTTGCCAAAATACTTGGCAACCACCAATGAAGAGGTTACCGCTTGTCCATCTCTTACTTCAATCAAATCAATTTCACATGAAGAAGAATTTTCCATTTTAATAATTTCTGTTCTCATATTCGTTATATTTATGTGTTTATACTATTTCGAGCGCGTTGCCTGTGAAGGTGGTGCGTTCTTTGCTTACCACTGTTTTACTTGTTTTTTCAATTCATCATACTTGCCGTTCATTAGCATTTCGACTTCACGATGAAAGTTTATATCAGTCAAGCGAAACTCTATCAAAGCACGCTTGTACGCATCACCTTTCTTATGATTGTTAATAAGGTGCATCATCTGTTTGCTATCCAAGCCGTAACCGTTTTTGCGATTGAGATTCTTAGCTCTGCACATATCGCTTTCTCTTAGTTCTATTGTTTCCATAATCTTTATATTTTGAGTTATTTCATTTCTACTTTGCTCTGACTTTAATCACCACAATATTGAGAACCCATATACCCACGGCTATTTGAATTGTAGCAGTCAGACCAAGTAATCTTACTATCATTGTAAGATGTACGCTCTACCGGCTTCTGGTTGGCTAACATAGCCTTTATCTTAACTTCTCTTTCTTCTGCAAACTTGATAGCGTCTTTCGCCCAACGCCAAGCGAGTTTCAGGCATTCGCCAAAAGTTCTGCCCATTCTTGAACGGCTATTGTAGAAGCGGTGAGCGTCTTTCATTATTTGAGATAAGTTGTAGCGTTTCATATATCTATCGTTTTATAACCACGATGCAAATGTAAACCGTTCACTTTAAATAATCAAACAAAATAGAAATATTTCGCTTTACATTAACTCAATTTAAGAATAGCTATCGTTTTACATATTTAAAAGTATGTATATTTGCACAAAATATAATTTAGAATAGTTATGGCTTTACGAATAAAAGAAGTTATAAAAGAGCAAGGAACAACTGTTCAAGAGCTTGCTGATAAGATGGGAATATCCAGAGTAGGATTAAGTCAACACATAAATGGCAATCCTTCAGTAGAAGTATTAGAACGAATAGCATCTGCTTTGAATGTTCAAGTTTCAGACCTTTTTGAAAAATCTTCCGATGAAGTTATAGGAGCTGTTCGCATAGGAGATAGCACTCACGTTATCAATAGTAAGGATGATATTAAGAAGTTAGCGGAAAAATTATAAAACCAAAATCCAGAACTTTACTCATAATCTCTTTGTTCAATGAGAATAAGAAGGCATTATTTGTTATAACTATAATTTTATAGCTATATTTGCTGCTGAATATTTTCTTATTTTTAAGAAACGACTCAAAATCATTAAAATGGCACATCTAAAAGTAATAAATTTCGGAGCTATAAAATCTGCTGATATTGAAATAAAAAAATATAATTTTTTTATCGGTCATACATCAAGTGGAAAGAGTACAATTGCAAAGCTTATCGCAATATTCAACAATTCTATATTTTGGGCTATCAAAGAAGGAAACTTTAAAGCATTCACCAACTTATTAGAAAAATACAATATAAATTTTTCATTCGATTCATCCACAAAAATTCAATATCGTAATGAAAAATACATTTGGGAAATAGAATTAAATAAATTCCATAGTAATTATAAAGATGCAGATCTCATGGAGATGGCTAACACATCTGAGTCCTATGATTTCATATTAAAATTTATAGAAAAAAAAGAAAGTGAATCGTCATTAAAAGATTTAATAGATGCTCTAAAAAATTCCATAAAAGACGATAAGCTAAAGAAAGAAAATGCATTTTTCTCAAACTTCATTAAGCCACTTTTGATGAGCGTCATTTATGAAGAGTGTATTCCTGTATACATACCAGCTGAAAGATTGTTAATTTCAACATTTTCTAATAGCATATTCTCTTTATTACAGGCAGGAGCTAGTATTCCTGATTGTATAAAGGATTTTGGAAGTTTATATGAAAAAGCTAGAATGCAATACAAAAATATTGATATAGACATACTAAATATTCAAGTATCTTTTAATAATAATGGCGATACTATATATTTAACAAATGAGCATAAGGAATTAAAGTTATCCCAAGCTTCAAGTGGAATTCAATCAATCATTCCCCTATGGACTGTATTTAATCAGTATGTTGAAAGCAAGAAAAAACAAATGTTAGTTATAGAAGAACCAGAATTAAATTTATTCCCTTCTACTCAACATTTCCTAATTGATTGGATTATGAGAAAAATGAGAAAGTCAAATGGAAGTATTGTGATTACAACACACAGCCCTTATGTATTATCAGTAGTAGATAATTTAATATTTGCACAAGAAGTATTAAAGAAAAGCAACAACAAAAAACTTGTTTTACCTAAAATAAAAGAACTCATTCCCTCAATGGCTCTGATTGATTTTGATGATGTATCTTCTTATTTCTTTCATTCAAATGGAACTGTTAAAGACATAAGAGATACTGACATTAAATCTTTAGGCGCAGAATATATTGACGAAGCGTCCAACGAACTAGGACATATTTTTGATGAACTTTGTAATATCGAAAGAGATGGGTTGTAAATGCTTTGAAAGAAAAACTCAATTTACGGACACTACATCTTTTGATGACAAATATAAGTTATCTAAATGTAGATGTACTTCACGTTTCACTGTTGGCGAGAATAAAAGTAAATTCACTATTGTATCTAAGCAGGTTTCTGAAGTTGACAAAATAAAAATTGACGGTTATTTTGACAGTTCATCGAAACATAGAAAGTGTGACTATTTATTTGTATATACACCAACTTCGCCTTCCAATTGTATTTATATTTTTGTAGAACTAAAGGGAACAGATATAGCACATGCTGTAACGCAAATTGGCAATACAGTGAACTTATTCTACAATCAAGGGTATTTAAAAGATAAAAAAGTTATAGGAGCTATTGTTAGTTCGCGGCATCCATCAAACGATGGTACGTACCGCAAAGCAAAACAAACTCTAGAAAAATCACTTTCATCAAAAATAAAAGATTTTCGTATAGAAAAAAAGAATAGAGAAATGACTTACGATCCTACTCATGATAAAGTTATTTAGTTAAAGCCGGATTTCTCCGGCTTTTTCTTTACTCACCATTCAGCCCCACATAAGACCTACGCGAGAACTTACGGGCGTACTGTCTGTCGGTTAATTCACCGAAATTACCTACACGAGAATGAATATTGCCAGCATACTTCCGATATGCGGCATTAACTCTCTTCATTCTTGCATCAGAAATGTTAGTCTGCGCTAATCTCCATCTCTGTGCCGATAAATCATCTAAACTTTTTCTTCTTTTGATTCAGCTTAAAATTTTAAAAGTTAAACAATATAATTTCGCCATATCTATTTCTTTTTCCTACGATTAGCTAATTCCTTACCGCTGATTCTATTCACCTTTTGACCACTTACGGTATGAAGTTTATCCCGTTGCATCATCAACAGATTCCTATAAGGGATAACCTCAAACACTTCTGTATAACTCAAATGAAGCGTGTCAATCAAATGGGCTATCTGCCCGAAGAACGTTGTGTTTCCTACTGTTTCGGTCTTGCTGCCAGCATCGACACGTTCCTCATCGAGCTGACACACTGAAAAGCCGAAATATCCATCATAGAGAAACAGACTTCCAAGGCATCTTTGACTTCTTCAAAAGTGCCGTTCTCCAATTCTTTGACCAAACTATCATTCCCGCAGATGAAGCATGAAATACCTTTCAGCATATCTTCAGTAGCTTCAGGAAGCTCTTTAATAGCCTCCATGATATTATCTCCTCGCAGGGCGATATTGGAAAAATGATGAATGGCACGACAGATAATTTTAATTGTAGGAGGTTTAATGGTATAAACCATCCCTCCTATCTCCACATTCATGAAATCCAGCCCTAACAAAGCATCAGAAACCGTTTTTGCTGCTTGATTCATATTCTTAAACTAAAAGGGGGAATGGTATATATCCATCCCCCGGTTATCACTCTTGTGCTTTTACCAATGTTATCTCTTTTTTAAGAGTGGTATCAACTTCAGAAGGAGTGGTTTTAATATCTCCTGACTGAGTGACGTACCCCACTTTCGACACTTCATAGTGAACGGTAGCCCCAGCATTCACCTGCTTTGACTTGACCGTTGCACCGTCCAGCTTTACGGTCGCATCGGAAGGAGTAGGTACAATGGTTACTGTAGTTCATGCCTGCAAAGCTTTAATCTGCCCTTCTTCATAGTTATACTCAGAAGAAACACCTTCGATTCCCGGTTCCTGCACCAAGCCTTTTACAGCGATTGCAATTGCCTTATCCGTATTGGCTTCACGGGAAACAATACGGCATTTTGGGAAGATGAACCAGACATCATCATCGGTCAGACAGAACAATGCTTTGTTGATAATAACTTTATCCAAAGCACGCTTCCAACCTACATCTTTAGATGTTGCCTGAATAACATCGCCACCCATGAACGCTTTCTTGGTCTTCCAGTCATATTGTCCGATAGAGAAAGCGGGCGATACTTCTCCCGGCACATCATCGTAACGGTAATTCTTTCCCGTTAATTGGTTCTTGTACCCAGTGACGGAGGCTTCCGTTTCCTCAATCTGCCACGTTTCCCCGTGTACATTCAAAACCTCATCTTTCGCTTTGATAGCGGCTTGAATCAAAGTCTTTGCGATTTCGGGGGTAATGTCTGCCGTTACCTTATCAATATCGGCAAACAAGATTCTTTTTATTCCTACTGCTGAAATCATAATCTTATAGTTTTACATTTATTACTTCAAATAAAATTCTCACATTCACGTAATGGCATTTCAAAGCTGCATCCGCTTCCGCGCCAATTGATTCGATAGAGTAACGATAGGTTGTACCGTCATAGGTGCTTACTACATCATCAAGCAGCTTGTCAGCCTTTCTTTCAAGTTCGTTAAGCCGGATTGTGTTCGCTTCATTCTCGCTTAAATTGGGTACACATAGATTCACTTCTGCAAAAGATTTCTTCCAATACTTTCCCGGCTGTTGTTTCTTCGTATGGATAACGATTCTTTCAGAGGTCAATTCACCCGTCAGCGTTTCCCCGTCCGGCACTATGGCTATTCCGAAAGCCTTGCAATCCCGGTAGAGAATGTTTCCTATGTCGGTAGTTACAATCATTCCACAATCTCCCAATCTTCTGCAAATACATCACTGATAGACGGAACCCATGAATCAGCGCGTCCGGTATTCTCGTTGTAGATAAGACACTGGCTTGTATAGTCAATAAATCCCTTACCTTTCAGAATAAGGTCTTTTGCCGATTGGGGAAGCGATTGCATCTTAGGGATGATGTCGCTTTCGATATGAGCTGGCACTTGTTTGAATACCATCAAACCTTTACCGTTCCAACCACTTCTACGAACAGTCCCACCTTGTTTTAACACTTCGATAGCATCACCGAAACAGATAGGAGTTTCTTTCTTGACTTCTCGATATGATTCTTCAAACAGTTCTTTGGGTGACCAACTTTCATAGCCATATTCAGTACGAGTGTGATATCCTAGTTTATAAGACTCATTCTCTTCTATTTCACTTTTTACCAAGCCTTTACTGCAAGCTTCACCCAATGTCATAGGTTCTGCTTCAATCTGTTTTGTTCCAATGTACTTTTTCATTTTTCAAATTCTTCTTTTAATCGTTTCTCCGCAAATAAAGCAGCACTACTCAAAACATCATACCCTTTAGATTCTACGAATGATGCGTATTCCGCTTCGTTTTTCAATGTCAAACCGTCTTTATTGACATCGTAATCATTGGACGTTCTCAAAGTGAGTGTATGGTCTTGATAATCGCCATGTTCCTCTGCGTATTTCACAGCTTCATCACCCACATCAATCATCTTCTTCTCAACTTCCCATTCCCCTTCATCGAAAAAGGAGTCGACATCTGAGAAATCGAAATCTACATCCATAATTCCGAGTAGTTAAAGTAGTTTGTACTCTTCACTGTATAAACTTCGCCTTGACCTCTTACGCTATCACCATCCATGCAACGTACTTCATCACCAGCCTTGACAGTAATTTTCTTCTCGCATACCACATGATAATTCGGACGATACACAGAGCCGTTATCAGATGAAAACTCTTTGGTAGTGTTATCATCACAACGGCATTTGCACACCTCCTGCCAGCTTTCACCACCTGTTCCGGGAATAGGTCTGCCAAACTCGTCCTTATCCATCGGGGTGATAACTTTTACCTGCAATATGTGTGGAGCGAATATCATAAGAAAGTCACTTTAGGTTTGTTACCCAGTTCGTCTTTCAAACCGTACTGTTTACACAGAAATGAATAGTAATCCTTAATGCCTTGAATGTTCCAAGACATAGAAAAACCGCTTTCGCTGATGGAAGTGGCACGAAGCAATAGAGAGGGGATGAACTTCGCAATTGCCACCGACACCCGTGTTTGGCAATCCTCGTTCATCTCACCCCCTCCGCTTATCTTTGCGTTCAGACATATATCGAAAAGGTCAGCCTCCGACAACTTAACGCGCAAGCGCTGAAACTTCAGTAATATCTAATCGTTTACTGTCATGCGTTAATCACACTCAAATCGAAGTTCACAATCAGGTTCGGGTTCGCAATCTGCGGAATCCATTCGGCTGCGTATTCCAGATAGCGACCATTGCCGTCCTTGTAACCTGAAATCAGCATATCGCCATCTGCCTGAGTGTAATTACGTCCCGGTACACCATCCACAGCTTCATAAGGAGTGTGGAAGCGCATATAACCGATTTTATCCTGCGGAAGCAGGGAAATACGACCATCTGCATAAATGGGGATATTCTTACCTGTTTGGTCTACCACATAATCTTCCTTGATTTCAATAGCCGGAAGTCCGATACCCGTAAAAATAGCAGAAGCCAGTTGCGAAGTGATAATCCCGGTGGACATATACATCTCGTTGCCTGTAAGCTGCATCTTGAACTTATCACCGAACTCGCTTGAACCGATGATGTTCTTGACGAATGTGCCACGGCTCATAATCATCTTGGGGAATGTGCCGTAAATAGATTTCAGCTCATTCAGTTTCTGCTGCAAGTAAGTGACGAAATAGTCTTTATCCTCTGTGTCCGGCTTGATAAACTTGAACGGCAAGTCGATGTTCAATAAGTCAATTCCTCCGGCATTGTCGTCCTTGTTCTTCACGCTTGCTGCTCCAGTCATCAACAGAGAGCCTACGATAATGTCCATACGCTTGTGCGGTGCCAGCAATACCTGACAGTAATCGTCATAGATGAAGTCCACGATGTCACGCATGGCTGCTTTCTGGTCTTCCGGTTTGGCGGCATTATACTTATCTATCAAGTCCTGCAAGTCAGACAAACGGTCGATTGAGATTTGATAGCGGTCACCCAAATAGGCAATCTCACCATATCCGGAACCGATATTCCTGCGTTCACGGATAGGCTTTTCGCCATAACGGGAGTTGATGGAACCAGCCATCACGCCAGTAACCTGACCGATGTAGTCTTTAAATACACGAGTAGTAGTCCTACGGAAGCCCAAATACTGCTGCCAATAAATTGTGTCCTTTCTTGTCTTGAGGACACGCTGAATCACTGCATTTACAATGTTCGGGTCATTAAACAATGTATGAATAGTTAGCATCATATATTCATCCTCCTTTCTTTATTTTGCCATTATACCTGCGTTTTTCAACGCTGTCAATAATCCGTTAAAGTTTTCTACCGACACCGTACCAGATGCATCATTCACTTTGGCTGCCTGCTTTACACCTCCAAGAGCAGAAGTCGTAGCTGCTGTTAAAATATACTTGTTAGCTTGTGCTGCAACCCCATCCAATTTGGCTTTATCTTCCTTGCTCATCAATCCGTCCCGACTGGAAGAAGCCTTAGGAATTGATACAGTGTCTTTTTCTTGTTTGACATCCTGAGCATTAAACTGGAAGTGCGGCATATTCGCCTTGTCAATATCTGCGAAAGGCATTACCAGCTTGGTCGGTTCGATTTCAAACGCACGCATCAAAAGGGAAACCAATACTATGCCATCCTCTACCTGCTTCCTTTCATACAGAGCTGAATTTGCGATAACTTTGGGCGTTGTACCGTCTGCGGCTGTCGCTTCGTAAAGAACTGTTCCAGCTTCTAGATTTTCTCCAAAGTCTGCCGCTAACGTCAGCTTATCAAAAGCTTTGTCAGCCTTGTCAATAGCGTTGATTGTCGCTCCATGCGCACCGTTACCCAAGTGCATACCTTTGTAAGCCAAAGAACGTTTCTTGATTTTCAATGTGGTATTGGAGCCTGTCGTAAACTTCTCATATACTTCCACACGGATAGCCACTTGGGATGTTTTCTTCACCAAGTCAGCTGCAATCGGTGTGAATGAGGGCAAGTACGAGCCGACAACGAGGTTGGTTGTGTCCAACTTATACGGACCTCTGCGTCTGCGTCCGGTTTCTACGTCGTAGCGTTCTTCCTGCTCAACTTCCGGTTCAAGATTATACTTAAATCCTGCTGCCATAAAATCACTGTTTTTGTTGTTCTACAATTTCTTTAGTGTCGTCTGCAATCATTTTCGCAAACGCCTGAGTTTCATTCTCCAGTTCTTTTTTTGCTGTATCTGGAGGAACTACACCCTTAAAGCCGTCATTCGCAAACTCCTGCTTCAAGTCCTTGAAGTATGCGTCCAAGTCCTCATCGTCCTTAATGGCGCATCGTTTGGCGTAGTTTTCGGGAATAC
>PVML01003908.1_pt1 | contig 27647 bp, 23 predicted proteins | sample 1853371 | NCBI WGS metagenome assembly PVML01 (sample SAMN08533508, study PRJNA380276) | Human gut metagenome, whole genome shotgun sequencing project. | isolation source: participant 1, chromium library | host: Homo sapiens | collected 2017 | reverse complement strand
GACCCTACATCTTTAATATTGCGCAAAATTCAAAAAAGCCTCCTGAGAAAATGAAAAAAGTAAAATTACTTTGGAGTTTTAGTAAAACTTTAAAGAATTGAGATTCATTCGAGAACGCAAGTCCTCTGCGAATCCAACAATCACTTAATGAAAATCTGAGACTTCCTTAATTTTAGATCGCCGCTTATTTCTCAATTCAGCGATTTAGAATCTCGGATTGAAAGCAAGAAAACCGGCTTGTTTCCCGCCGGTTTTCTTTTTAATAAATCCTTTTATATGTTTCATGCCCTGCCAAGCTTTTTCATTGCCCGGGTTTTCTCTTTCTGCACTTTAACCGAAGGATCGGTATCGCTTTACGCCCCCTGCTTTTTACAGTTCTTCCCCATTGGAAGCAATGACCTTACGATACCAGTCAAACGACTTCTTTTTCAACCGTTTTAAGCTTCCCTGTCCTTCGTCATTCCGGTCGACATAAATGAAGCCATAGCGTTTTTTCATTTGCCCGGTGCCGCAGCTGACGACGTCAATGCAGCCCCACGGCGTGTAGCCGATCAGATCGACGCCGTCTTCCTCCACCGCCGCTTTCATCGCTTCGATGTGCTGACGGAGATAGTCAATCCGGTAATCATCGAGAATAGTGCCGTCCGGCTCAATCGTATCCACCGCGCCCAGCCCGTTTTCCACAATGAACAGCGGAATTTGATACCGGTCATACAGCTGATTGAGCGCGATCCGCAGACCGATTGGATCGGTTTGCCACCCCCAGTCACTGGCCTTCAGGTAGGGATTCTTCACCGCGTTCAACATGTTGCCGCCAATCAATTCTACTTCCCGGGCGGTTGCCACGTTGGAATTATAATAGGAAAAGCCGATGTAATCCACCGTTCCGGCCTGCAGTGCCGCTTCATCCTCCGGCGTGATATCCAGCGTCAACCCCTGCTGCTTCCAATAGGCTTTCGCCTTGGAAGAATACGCGCCGCGGACCTGCACGTCCGAGAAATAGAGATGCGGATCGAGCTGGCGCATGCATTCCAGCTGATCGGCCGGATTGCATGTTTCACCATAAAAGGTCGGATACAACATCATCATGCCAATTTTGAAATCCGGATTAACCGCATGGCCAAGCTTGACGGCCAGAGCGCCGGCGGTCAGCTGGTAATGGGCTGCCTGCAGCTGAATCTGCTCGGCGTTTTCGTCTTTCCCGATCCGGATCCCCGCGCTCATTTCGCTGTGCAAACGCAGTACGTTGATCTCGTTGAAGGTCATCCAGTATTTCACTTTATTTTTATACCTGCGGAAAATTGTTTCGCAGAATTTCAAATAAAAATCAATCATTTTCCGACTGCGCCAGCTGCCGTAATTTTTTACCAGCGCATAGGGTGTTTCATAATGGGAAATCGTGACGACCGGTTCGATTCCATATTTTAAACATTCGTCGAAAACCGCGTCGTAAAACGCTAACCCCTTCTCATTGGGGATTTCGTCGTCGCCCTCAGGATAGATCCGCGTCCAGGCAATCGAAGTGCGGAAGCACTTGAAGCCCATCTCGGCAAACAGTGCAATATCTTCTTGATAATGATGATAGAAATCAATGCCTTCATGGTTAGGATAATAAACGCCAGGCAGCACGCCGTCGGTAAACTCACGGACTTTCCCGATCCCGCCGACCGTCATGCAATCCGCGGTACTCAGACCTTTGCCATCCACATTCCAGGCGCCTTCGCATTGGTTGGCGGCCACTGCGCCGCCCCACAGAAAATCACTTTTTAACATAGCTTCACCTTTTTTCTTTCCTTAATCTTGATCTAACGGATATTCGCACCCGCGAAATAACCGTCGTGCGTCGCCTCAATGACCTTCGCCACCCGCTTGCAGTCACCAATCATCACGGTATTGGGCGTAATCCCATAAAATTGCTGGGCTGCTTCCGTTCGCGAGCGCAGGCCGACCGCAAGCAGAATGTGATCGGCAGGAATCTGTTGGATTCCCTGCGGGGTCCGGACTTCCACCCCATCCGGTTTGATTTCCAACACTTGCGATTGCAGCAGACAGGTCAAGGTTGAACAGCGGCGGAGATGCTGATGCAGCGCGATCCGGTACAGCTTATTGCCTTTGGCCGACAACGTATCTGACATTTCAATCAGCGTGACCGCTTTCCCCCGTTCTGCCAGCTCCAGAGCCAGCTCGGTTCCGATCGTGCCGCCGCCGATGATCACAAAACGTCCCTGCGCCGAATCCAGTTCAGGATACAACGTCACCGCCTGGCGGGCATATTCCGCGCCGGGAATGCGCGGCGTAATAAACTCCGCACCCAAGCCAAGAATCAGATCATCCGGCGCGAGCGAAGCGATCATTTCAGGCGTCGCTTCGGTCTCTAATCTCACTTCGACGCCGGACTTGCCGATCTGACGGATCAGGTATTCCCGATATGCTTTCAGCTCTTTTTTATAGTCGTCATAATCCGCCCAGTTCAGCTGGCCGCCCAATTTAGCCGCGCGCTCCAGCAAGATTACATGATGGCCTTGTTCCTCAGCGGTCAGCGCTGCTTTCATCCCAGCCGGTCCGCCGCCGACCACGACGACTGTTTTAGGCTTGACGGTCTTTTCCAGTTTCCGCGGCACCCGGTTTTCCCGGCGAAAGCGGGGATTGACGCTGCACTGAACATTTTCGTGTTCCGTCGCGATGTGATAACAATTCAGACACCGCAGACAGGGAACGATATCCTCAGCCCGGCCCTCGCAGGCTTTTTGCGGCCAGTCGGGATCCGCCACCAACTGCCGTCCAAGCATGACCAGATCCGTGCTTCCTTCTGCGATCAACTGTTCGCAAACCGCGGGATCTGTGATCCCGCCAACCAGTGCAACCTTCACTCTGCATTCCTGCTTGACCCGGCGTGCAAACGCCGCGTTGTAACACTGCGGTTCAAAAACGGTGGTATGGGTATGAACGTTAGCTTCATAACGTTCCACGGTTCCGCCGTAACAGTCCATCCCGGCCGAGACGTTGACAATATCGACCAGATCTTCCACCTGTTTCAGGAAATAAAGCATCTCGTCTTCGGAATACGATTCCGGCACCATCAGCTGGCGGGAAATCCGCATCATAATCGGATAGTGCGGGCCAACGGCCTGCCGCACAGCGATCAGGGCTTCCCGGGCAAAGCGGATGCGGTTGTCCAGACTGCCGCCATAGCTGTCGGTGCGGCGGTTCCACACCGGTGAGAGAAACTGGCAGCATTGGCTGTCATGACCGAAATGAAGCATGATCATTGAAAATCCAAAATCCTTCGCCTTTTTACAGTTATCCGCTAAATCCCGGATCTGATCTTCCATTTGTTCCACGGTCATGGCTTTGCCCATTTCGCCGGTATAACATATTCCATCACTCGGCATCTGGACCGTGCCATCGGGATTTTTTAACGGATGGAAGCTGAATTCCATGATGCCGGCCGCCCCGCCTTCTTCCAGAACAGATAGCGTTTCCCGCGTCACATCGCGCGCATATTTATCAAAGGGATTCCCGGCTCCAACAATATCCGCCGGACCATAGCTGGATACCACGACGCCGGCGCTGCCGCCTCTGGCTTTATCCGGCAAAGAGATGCCGCCGTAATAGGTGGACGAGACCAAATGTGCTCTCGGAACGCCCATCGGCGCCGCCAAAACACGATTTTTTAACATCAGAGAATTAATTAGAATTGGACTGAATAAATGAGGAAAATAAGTTTTCATAACTGACCTCGCTTTCTGTCCTCATTATCCAGTTTTCCATGATAGTTTTCCACACTGCTGTTTGCCTGTTGACCGGGCAGAAATGGATTGATTTCCAGATTATAAAATCTCTTAATTCCAAGTTTTTCATTATCCGTGCTTGTTATAAAAGCTTAAGATATTTTCATGTAATTTTGCGTAAATAAAAAAACTCTCCTCGTGTACGATAATCTCACAGTCCAGTCATCGGAGAGAAACACATGTTAATCCGAGCTTGGATAGAAGAAAAGACGGCTCAAAATTGGAGAATGCCGCCGAATGATTATGTCTACATAGTATTGCATCGCGTTTTTATCGTGTTGAGCCAATTAAAAATTCCTTGGAAAACGATCGCGATATTGACTTACTTAAAATTTAGGATTCAGATTTAGTTTACTCCGTGCTAAAAGCATTGATTCACTCTACGCCGTTTTCAGTATCTGAAAATAAAAAAACAATGCTTTCTCTTTTTGAAAAAAGAAAACACTGGCTTTTTCCTATTCTTTATCGGGATTCCGGACAGGTGTAGCGCGGCAGACCTTGCGTATGCTTGCCATACTCGATGGCCTCCATCGGACAGCGACTGATGCAGGCCATGCAATGCGTGCAGTCACTGCCCCAGACGGGATGTTCCGCTTCCAATTTAATATTTTTCAACGGACACCCCTGAACACATTGACCGCAGGAGACGCAGGCTTCGGTTGCCGTAAATTTCTTTGCGTGGACAAACATCGGATAAAACAAATCGTTGATGATGCCGCTGTTCAGTTTGTCCTTCATCGTTCTCGGCAGTTCAGGAAAACATTCTCCTTTTTTGATACTTTCTGCGGCCTGCTCGATGACAGGAGAAGCCGCCGCAAGCTGCTTCTCCGCTTCCTCTGGCGCCGGTGTAGAAAACATCGCGATATAATTTTCCGGCATCACGATCGGAAAACAGCCCTGGTAATCCATCTTCTTTCGTTCGCAGAGTTTTTTCAAATAAGCTCCGGCATTACCGATGCTGCCGCCGCAGGTCATAACAAAATAGATTTTGGAATTCCCGGTTAAAGGTGTCTTTTCCAGCCACTCGCTGACAATCCGCGGAATTCTCCACGCATAGGTCGGCGTCACGATCACCCAGGGCTGACTGGCTTGCAGCGGCGAGTAATCCTGATCACGGATCCTTTCAAACAAATCGAAAACCTCCATGCCCGTCAGCCGGCCGATTCGCTGCGCGGCATACGCGCTGTTGCCGGTTCCTGAAAAATAACAAATCATCCTGTTTCCTCCCTTATCTGTCAGCGTCTTCGCTGATATGCCGCACGCTTTCGTAGATTAAATTGACTAAATCCGCGATCGCTTTCCACTGCGTCCCCTGCACGCTTAAATAATAATAGTTTTTCGTGCCTTCCTTACGCATTGCGACGATCCCGGCTTCCTTTAAAATCTGAAGATGATGTGAAACCGAAGGCCGTGTGAGATGGGTTTTTAACGCGATCTCACCCACCCGGATTCCTGATAAATCACTTTCCAACAGGACCTGTAATATCAGTTGGCGGGTTTCATCGCCAATCGCGGTAAAAGCGCTGCGGCAGTTCTGAAACCCTTCCGCGATTTGCTTTGTCTGCGCTTCGCATTCTACCGCTTTGTGCCTCATTTCCACTGGACATTCATCTCCTTTCGCGGCACCGAGCGCAGATAACGCACGCCGGGATACCCCATAACCAGGGTCATCGCAACTTTCTTCCCTTTCGGTATTGGCAACGCTTTTTTTATTTTCGGCGACAGGTTGGCAGCCATCGTGAAGAAACCGCTGAACAACACACCTAAGCCGTTGGCCTCCGCGACAAATTCCATATTCTGCGCCGCAAGCAGACCATTGGTCTTATCTTCCGCCAAAACCAGGATGACCATCGGGGCCTTAAAGAAAAAGAAATGATCGTCAATGACATTGTTACGCGCCAGCGGATTAATTAGATCGGCCAGCGGTTTTATTTTTCTGAACAAATTGACGGCCAGCTTTTCAATACGTTCTTTTTCCTGATCTAAAACAATAAAGGAAACATCCCGTTTGTTTTCAGCCGTATGCGTCATCCATCCCGCTTCCAGTATCTGCTTCACCACTTCCGTTGGGACCGGCTTATTTTGAAACTGGCGGACAGTCCGGCGAAACCGGATTGTATTTAAAACCTGTCCGGGATTCAGTCTTTCCTCTTTATTCTTCTCTTGCGGCGCATGATCATACCCGCTGACCGTCACCGCTTTGCGCGGGCAAACCGCTTCACACTGTCCGCAGAACAAACAGTCTTCCAGGATGACCTGCGCTTTGCCCTCCCGGATTTTCAAGTTATGCGCCGGACATGTCTTCACGCACAAGGAACAGCCAATACATTTATTTTTTTCTACGACGACTTGAAGTTTATCCATAATCTGATTCCTTTCGTTCACTTTCGTTAACCATTATAGGGGACATTGCCACTCCCTGCAACATTGGTAAAGAAAGTGATTACCAATGCTAGAAAAGAAAGACAATCAAAGCCGGCAACAATTTTAAAGAAAACGAAAAGACAGACTTTCGCCTGCCTTCTTCCTTTGATGCTCCGCCAATAAGCGATTACACCGTTGCGCCAAGAAAATAACCTTCGTTGGTCGCTTCCAGAATCTTTGCGACACGGTTGCAATCACCGACCATCGCCGTTTCCGGACAAATTCCATAAAACGCCATCGCCTCTGACTTCCGCGCTTGCATGCCGGTTGCCAGAATTACGGTATCTGCCGCAAGCCTCTGCCGCTGACCCGAACCATCGCAAACGTCGACGAAGTCCGGACCGATCTGTTCACAAGTCCATCCCGTCAGCGTGTTCAGCGATTCCGCTCGTTCAAAATGCTGAAACAGCGCGGTCTGCGTCAGATGATTGGCTTGGGCGTAAATTTGTTGGGACACCTCCACAATCGTCACCTCATGTCCGCTTTCTGCCAGCTCCAGTCCCAGTTCGCAGCCGATGGTGCCGCCGCCGATGATCACGCAGCGTCTTTTTGCCAGCTTTGGATTTTCAATCACTGCCAGCGCCTGCACAGCGTGTTCAGCGCCTTCGATCCGCGGCTGACTTGGTTCAGCGCCCAGCGCCAGAATCAGCGCGTCCGGTTTCAGGTTTTTCACGGTTTCCGGCGTCGCGGTTTCATTCAGGCGGACGTCGATCGTACTGTTGCGAACCTGATGCAGAAGATAATCCCAATATCGCCGCAGGTCTTCCTTGAACGGTCCGGCAGTGGCCCATTTCAACGCGCCGCCCAGCCTGGACTGCTTCTCAATTAAAATAACTTCATGCCCACGCTGATCCGCGGTTAACGCCGCCTGGATCCCGGCCGGACCACCCCCGACAATCACAATCCGCCGGCGTTTGGCCGCCGGCTGCGGGAGCAGCGGCACCCGGTTTTCCCGGCGGAAGCGGGGATTGACGCTGCACTGAATATTCCAGTGTTCTGTCGCGATGTGATAACAATGCATGCACCGCAGGCAGGGAACGATATCCGCATCCCGGCCTTCCAGCGCTTTCTTCGGCCAGTAAGGATCAGCGATCAGACTGCGGCCGCACATCACGGCATCGGCAATTCCCTCTGCGATCACAGCTTCCGCCTCCTGCGGACTCATCACTGCGCCGACCAGGCAGACCAGAAGCGAGGTTTCCCGTTTGATCCGCCGGGCGTATTCCGCGTTGTAGCAATGCGGTTCAAAGATCGTCGGCACCGCATGGACATTGCCCGCGTGAACCACATCCATACCACAGCTGATATTCACCATATCGACCAGCCCTTCCGCTGCCTTTAAGAACGTTGCCATCTCATCTTCAGAATAGCTTTCCGGAACGGTAAGCTGGCGCGATATCCGCAGGATCAGCGGAAAATCCGGCCCCGCCGCCGCACGGATCGCCCGCAGCACTTCCAGTGGGAAACGCATCCGGTTTTCCAGTGAACCGCCGTACTCATCGGTCCGCTGATTCCACACCGGCGATAAAAACTGCCCGCACAGGGAATCATGGCCAAAATGCAGGGTCAAGGCATCGTAGCCCAACCGCAGGCAGCCCCGGACCCGCCGCACCTGATCGGCGATCAGCAGATCCATTTGTTCCCGATCGAAAGCTTTCATCTTCACGCCGTCAAACCGGATTCCCGCGCTGGGACCGCGGACAAAGCCTTCCTCGTCCGGCGATGAAAAGAATTCCAGCTCATAGGCGGCCCGCGCCCCGTTCTGATGGGCGACGCTGAGATCCTCCACGGTTGTATCCAATTCATATTTATCAAGATGATTCATGCCGCCGGTATGCACCATCGCACAGCCGCCCAGTGAGCGGTCAAGCGCGCTCATCCCGCCGTAATTCACGCTCGAAATAATTTTATGACTGGGGATGATTCCCATCGGCGCAGCGATGATCCGGTTTTTCAACATCAGGCCGCGGATCTGCAGCGGTGAGAATAAATGCGGGTAAGGGGTCTTCATTCCATTTTCCCTGCCTTTCTTTTCAGTAAATCTTTTAAACGTACAATCCGGACAGCCAGAACGTCACCAGCGTCAGTCCGGCGCCGATCAGAAATCGAAGTCCGCCTGAGCGAAGCCGCTGATACCGGACTAACGGCGGCAGCGTCATCAGAACGACCAGCAGCGGCGGAATTGCCGCCAGCCAGGCCTGCGCCAATAAAAGCAGCAGCGTTACCACTGCAAAGCAGCCGGGCAGAATCCAGCCGTAAATCCGCGTCATTTTCCGAGTGAGCGCAGGATCACCCAAATGCAGCGGACTCACAGAATCCGCCCCTGCGCGTCGATCAGCTGGATATTGGTATATAGATTGGCCAGCTCCGGAATTGTTTTGATGTATTTCTTCATCACTGCCTTTGCGGCTTCGTCGCTGTCTGCGTTATGCGTGACCTGAAGCGTTAGCCCGCTGAGGCGGGCAACCTCGAAATGGATCGATTCAAAATCAAGCTGATCGATTTTTTCTTTCAGCAATTTCGCTTTGGGACATCCGATCTGAAGCATAAAATTCCTCCTTATTCTTTAATGGACCGGGCGGTGTTCTTCCCGGCTTTTCTTCCTGGTTTTCCAGTTTTCTTTTCAGAATCCGACTGGATTCCGTCCGCGGGAGAATCAGAGTCTTCCTTGAGCGATAATCCTTTGGATCCCCATTCGGAACTTGTTTGATCAAAGTGAAGAAGCTGCTTACGCAGCTTCAGAAACAGCGCTGTTTTCTTCTTCCACAGCCTGCTTGTCGATCATTTTAACAAACGGATACCAGATCAGCATATCGACTGCCAGAATCACGATCTGCAAGACCGCGCCCTGCCACGGAACTGAACAGGTCAGGATTCCCTGCAGAATTCCCGGCATCGTCCAGCTTGGATTGACGCCGGTAAACCGGGCGCACAGACCAATCGCGACGGATCCGTAAGCGATGCAGGTATTCGCGATCACGCCCAGCATGTACGGAATGAACAGCAGCGGGTTCAGCATGATCGGGATGCCGAACAATAACGGCTCGCCGATATTGAAGATCTGCGGGACAATCGCGACCCGCGACAACTGCTTGTAGCGCTTGGATTTCGCCAGGAAGAACAACAGAATGCCCAATCCCAGCGTTGCACCGATCCCGCCCATCTGAATGGAGTTCAGCAAGCCGGTCGTATAGATGTTCGGCAAAGCGGAACCGGCTGCCATCGCCGCCATGTTCTGTTCGTTCGCCGCCGTTGCCAGCGCGTCCATAAACGGAACGACCGAGGAACCATGAATGCCGCAGAACATCGCCAGCGTCATGACCAGCTCGGTGACTAACAGACCGAAGAAGCTGGTGCCCAAACCGGACAGCGGTGTCTGGATAAACGTGTAAATGAGCTGATGGATCGATTCATACGGCGTCGCCGCCAGCGCCTGACCGATCAGCGAACAGCCGAAGACCAGAATAAACGCCGGAATCAGCACGGCGAAGGTTGCTTCAATATAATGCGGAACGCCCTGCGGCATCTTGATCGTCACATTGTGATCCTGGCATAGCTTGACAAACCGCACGACCAGATACGAAATGATAAACGCCGAGAACATGCCGGAGTGACCGAGCCAAGCCGACGGGATCGCGGTGTACAGCTCCGTCGGTGTCAGCAGCAGAAACGACGCGACGGTCAGCGGCACGCAGGCCAGCGGTTCGTTCATGCCCAGCCGTTTTGCGTACAAATACGGCAGCACCAGCACAGTGTAAAACGCGATGATGCTCAGCGTCCAGCTTTGAGCATTCATAAAGACCATCAGAATCATCGGATTCGCGCCTAAAAACGCCTGCCACCCGCCGACGTCGATAAACGCGAACAGACAGGCGAAGGAACCGATCACCGTGATCGGAAGCAAAACTTGAAGCGCTTCGGCCATGGCGTTTAAGAAGGTCATCTTGTGGACCCATTCCGCCAGCGGTTCAACGAAGCTGGATATTTTTTCCATCAATGTATCCATTGTATTTTCTCCTCTTTTCAAATAAACTCAGTTTTTAGTCAGGACTTGAGATGTTCCAATGCCGTTTTCAGTACCTTTTCCCCATTCATCATGCCGTAATCCACCGTATCGATGACCATAAATTCCACGCCTTTCTCCGCGTATTTCGCATCGAAGGTTTTCTTTTTGAAGCGGACCTGCGGACCTAACAGAACGATGTCCGCCCCGTCGATCAGCTCGTCCAGCTTCGTGTAGGGATAAGCGTTGATCGCGGCGTCGACGCCCAGCTGCTTCGCGGCGTCCTTCATTCTCTCCGTCAGCATGCTTGTACTGGCGCCATGTTCGCAGACAAGAATGATATTAACCATTATTTCACCTCCTCCCCGCTTTTCTGAGCTTGCATTCTGAGCAGCCTTTCGGCAAATTCCCGGCTGACCTCGGCCGCCGTCAGATGATTGGACGCATGGATCAGCATCATCGTCATCGGCAGTGCGGCGGGATCGCGGGCTTCCTCCACCAACAGCTTCGTATGAATTTCATGAGCCTTGACGATCGCTTCATCAGCGACGGCCAGAGCCTGCCGCGCCGCTTCCCAATCGCCGGCTTCCGCGTAATCGAGCGCTTCCATGCAGCTGCTTTTGCCATCCCCGGCATTCGCGATAATCATGCATGAAAGATTGTTTACTTCCTGAATCGTCACGTTTTCTGACCTCCTTGCTTGCACCCTAACTGTAAAGCGCCGCGCGGTCGGATTCAACGTCTGCCTTTGCCCGCTCACAGGGCAAAAGCCGGTAAGTACGCACCGGCGTTCCCTTGTACAATAAATGACAGAAAGGGTTGAATTGTATGGCGAATTTAGACCGCAAGATGCAGATCGTGTCGTTTCTGAACCATCAGACGGGCTGGACGACAACCGCGATGATCGCCCAGCGCTTCAGCTTCAGCGTGCGCAGCGTCAAGTACAGCGTCGCGGAGCTGAACAAGGAATACGGCGCTTTGATTCTTTCCAGCAACAAGGGATATAAAATTGACAAGCTAAAGGCTGCGCAAATTCTGAGCTTTCTGCCCTCCCAGACGATTCCCGCCAGCTATGAGGAACGCAAACGCTATATCATCAACACGCTGCTTTTACAAAATCAGCGGATGTCCATCAGCGATCTGTCGGATAAGCTGTGTATCTCGCCGATCACGCTGCAGAACGAGCTGTCGCGGATGCGTACCGATCTCATGCAATTCCACCTGAATATCCACACCAAAAACGATATGGTCAACATCACCGGTCTGGCCAAGGACAAACGGGCGGTAATTCTGAGTCTGATCAACGAGGAGATCAAAAGCTCTTATTTCAGCTTGGAACGGATTCAGGAAATTTTCACGTCGGTCAGCCTGGCGCGGATCAAGCAGCTGATCTTACAGGTCATGCACAAGTACGAGTATTTTCTGGACGATTACAGCCTGTTGAATTATGTGCTGCACATCGCGCTGACCGTTGAACTGCGCAGTTCCAATCCCGCACGCAAATTTAACGCGTCCCGTCAGGAGCTGGTATCTCACGCCGATATGCTCAATCTGGCTTCGGCGCATGTTCAGAGCATCGTCAATGATCTGTACGTGCTGCTGAAAGAAAATTACGATACGGATTTTACATTATACGACTTGTATGAAGCGTCGGTGCTGATGATGACCCGCGCTGTATCCTCGCAAATGTCTGCCATCGCTTACGATCAGATCAGCGTCATCCTCGGAGCTGACATTCAGCGACTGCTGGACAACATCGTGCAGTCAGTGGAGAACACGTATTGTATCGACTTGAATAACGAAAGCTTTCTGATCAAATTTGCTTTTCATTTAAAAAATCTGCTTCTGCGCTTGGAAAACGACATTCAGATCACCAACCTGCAGTTTGAAAGCATCAAGACGGATTATCCGCTGATCTATGCGATTTCCGTGCATATTTCCAACGTCATCTATCAATTCACCGGCCACGTCCTGCCGGAAGATGAAATTGCCTACATCACGCTGCACATCGGCGTGCTGATGGAGGAAACGCGGGCTAAAAGCGATAAGATCAGCTGTCTGGTGCTGTGCAACGATTATCAACAGATCGGTCAGCGTCTGATCAAAAAATTATCTGCGGTCTTCTCGGAAAGTTTGTTGATCAGCGACGTGCTGACACACACCACCCTGCCCCAGCCGCTGCCGCAGGCCGATCTTGTACTGTCCACCGCCCCGTGCGCGCTGCAGGAACAGCCGCTCGTTTACTATCAAATCGATCAGTTTCTGTCGGAAAAAGATATCCGCCGGATCTTCGAGTTGATCGATGAGATCAAAAAGCGAAAGATGAAAGACTTCATCCGCGAGAAAATTCTGTATTTCTTCCATCCGGATTTATTCTTCACGTGCCGTCAGTTTGCCACCCATACCGACGCGATCGAAGTCATGTGCGCAGCGATGACGGCCGGCGGTTATGTCGACGAAGATTACCGTCAACAAATCGACTATCATGAGAAATTGAGCCCCTCCGCCTATGGCAACATCGCGATTCCTCATCCTCTGGACAACAAGGCAAAATCCAGCGCGATCGCTGTCTCCGTCAATCCGCGGCCGATCCAGTGGGGCGCTAATCAGGTCAATCTGGTCTTCATGTTATCGCTGATGGAAAAAGATAAAGAACAGTTTTCCAATATCTTTGATTTCATCGTTCATATCATGAAGGACGAGGAAACCTTCCGCAAAATGATGGAAGTCACCAGCTTTGAAGAGTTCACAAGCTTGTTGGTATCGTGTTATTGAAGAAGGGGGAATCTTCATGAAAAAACGACAGACGCCAAACCCGGCCGTCATTGAAAAGCCGGAAACAAAACCGAAGCGGATCCGGCAAAAAGCCACACCGGCTGCGTCCTTACCGCGGCGGTTTCTGGCAGCCTCCGTGGATTGGTATGGTTCCGCTTTGTGCGGCAACCTGATCATCACCTTGGTTGTCAGTCTGGCTCAGGGTCAGCTGATTGTCACCTCTTCCATCGCTGACCTTTCATTCGGTCTGGCTATGACCGCGGTTTGTCTTTCCAGCTGCGCGGTGCTGGCTTATTTTATAATGATTCCGATGCTTGTTCCTGGTTTCCAGGGTCAGACGCCGGGCAAGCGTCTGGCGCAGATTCGTATTACTCATCGGGAGGGAACGCCGGCTTCCCCGGCGCAGCTGGGCACGCGCGCACTGTGTTTTCTTTTTTTGGAACAGACGTTTAACAACGCGGCATTTCTGGTACGTACACTGCTGACTCGGTTCGTGAATCCCGGACTGGTTCAGGGAGTTTATGTTTTCGGTCTGGCCGCGAGCCTGGTTTCCGTACTGCTTTTGTTGAAAACGAAACGCTTCATGCTGCACGACAAACTGACTGGCACGCAGGTGACCGCCGTTGAATGATCAAACCGCGAATGGCTTAGGATGAAAAGCGGACAGGCAGATCGCTTGGGGAAACTTGCCCCTCCTGCCTTGAGAAGGACTGAAATCAGAACTCGTTCTACACTAAAGGATAGGAAAAACGCTATTAAAAAAGCTTGATTCCCGCTGCGGATGGGCGATATGATCAAGCTTTTTTATTTGCCTATGCATTCTTTAACGATACACGAATCGGAAGTTATTCGATCGACAACGCCACGCCGGTTCCCTCGAACACCGCTTCCTGAATCTTGCGCGGCTGCAGCGCGTCGCCAACCTCAAAGGTCTGCGGGCAAATCCCATACAGACTGTTCACAAAAGCCCGGTTGGTGCGTACACCCGCAGCGATGATCGCGGTATCGGCTTTCAGCTTCCGCTGCTCTGTCTGATGGAGAATTTCCACTTCATGATCGCCGATCTGAATGCAGCGAGTTTCGGTCAGGGCCGTGAAATTCGTCAGCGGATCCAGCTTCTGCCGCAGCGCGATCCGGTAAAGCAGATTTCCCTGTGAAGCCAGCGTGTTCGTCATTTCCACAATTGTTACCTGCCGGCCTTCCCTCTCTGCCATCTCCAGCCCGATCTCCGCACCGATCGTTCCGCCGCCGATGATCACGACTTGCTTTCCGATCCGTTCCGGATGATGAATAGCTTCCGTAAAGCCCATCACAAAGGACTGATCAATTCCGGGAACAGGCGGCGTTACCGGCTGGGCTCCGCAGGCAATGATCAGGGCCTGCGGATGCAGCGCTTCGATTATCGAACGATCTGCCGCGGTATTCAGGCGCAGATCGATATCGCATTGGGCAAACTGATTCGTTAAGTAATCCCGATAACTGCGAATGTCTTCCTTATAATATTCCCGGGCAATCGTATTCAGCGCTCCGCCGATCTCCGTACTTTTTTCCAGCACGATCACTTCATGTCCGCGGCGGCTGGCGGTGATCGCGGCGTTGAGTCCAGCCGGCCCGGCGCCGACGATGACGACTCGCTGAGCCTGTTCAGCCGGGAGCATCCGCTCAGGAATCAGTGTTTCGTTGCAATAACGTGGGTTGACGCTGCAGCCGACATTCTGACGGTTGGTCGCGATGTGGTAACATTGCAGACATCTTAAACACGGTACGATATCGCATGTCCGCCCTTCCCGTGCCTTGTTCGGCCAGTTGGGATCCGCTATAAAAGCCCGGCCGAAAGCGACAAGATCGACATCACCGTTCGCCAATATTTGTTCGGCTTCAGAAGGATTCATGATCGCACCGACAACTGAAACCACAAGTCCCGGACACGTCTTCTTTACAGTCCTTGCCCATTTCAGATTCGGCATGTGTTCCTTAAAATTCGTCGTAGCCATGTGCACGTTGCCCTCATGGTTGATGTCCAGCCCGGCTGAGATCTGAACGCCGTCAATATAGGGTTCCGCCATCTGGATAAACGCCAGTGTATCTTCAAAGCGAATGGAACCGGGGACGCATTCCTCGCCGGAGATCCGCATATCCACCGGAAAGTCCGGACCCACAGCATCCCGGATTTTCCGCAGGATCAACAACGGGAATCTGGCGCGGTTCGGTAAACTTCCGCCGTACTCATCTGTTCGATGATTAAACAAAGGCGACAAGAACTGCGCGGCCAGCCAGCCGTGGCCGAAATGTAGGAAAATCGCATCGAAACCCAGCGTCTTCGCCTGCTGCGCGGCTTCCGCGAACAATCCGGCAATCCGCTCCATTTCCGGAGAATCCAGCGCCTTGACTTCAACATTGTCTTCACGGGTAAACGAACAAGGTCCCCAGGCATGATCTTTGACCCGGGCATATTGGCCGGCATGAAAAATTTCAATCGACGCCCGCGCGCCGTAACGATGACAGGCCCGGATCTTCTGCCGGGTCTTTTCCACTTCATATTTGAAAAACGCCGTCGGTTCCTCACCGCTGGCAAACGAACTGCGGCCGGGTTCCACAATCGTATGACCGCAGACAACCAGACCTGCCCCGCCGCGGGCCTTCGGTTCGTACAATTCGCCGATCGGCGCGGCAACGATGCGGTTGCGCAGCGTCAGCTTATTCAACTGAATGGGGGAAAACAAATGAGGATATTCCATAATCTCGCCTCTTTTCTCCCTTATTATCCAGCATTTTTAACCTCTTTCCTATTTTCAGTTTTGCCCCTGACAGGGGCAAAATCCAAATTTTTTCTGTTATAAGCAAGGAAAATAAAGTAACTCAAGCTCAAAAGTAAGTTAAAGAATTGCTTATTCAGAGACTTGAACCCGAGGTGATTTCAAGATCCTTTCCAGCAATTTGATTAAATCTTGAAAATGGTTACAAATAATTTTGCGATTTTGTCGAAAAAAAGTGAATTTTCATGAAAAAGAGGAAGGCTTTTTTGAAATTACCGCAATATTAACAAGTAGAGGAGGTGGGTGAATGTCCATTGATCTACGAGAACGGGAAAAACTAAAGAAAAGAACGATTTCTTTAATGGACGACTGGGTCTTTAAAGCGGTGATCGGCGATCCTGAAGATGAGGTCTGCCTGTCGAGTTTTTTTCATGCGATTGATCCTGATTTTAGAAAAGTACGGTTGTTGCCTGGTGAGAAAAAAGCAGGGCATCCTGACGACAAAGCAATTCGTTATGATATCTGCGGCGTGATTAACGAGAAGATTTATTATGATCTGGAAATCCAGCGAAACGGGAATCCCGAGGAACAGGGAATCCGCATCGTTTTCTATTTATCGCGGCTGCTTTCCGGGCAGAGAACAAAGGGAAAGGATTATCGGGAACTGCGGCCGGTGCGCGTGATCATGATCACAAATTTCCGCTTTTTTGACGATCCGGAGGTGAGCAGCGATGTGTTTTATTTAGTCGGAGAGAAAACAGGAAGAACCTTGACAAAACACATTCAAGTGAGTATTATTGAATTAGCAGGAGTGGAACGCTTACAACGGATTCCAGTCCGGGATTTAACGCCGCTGGACCGGTGGCGCATCGTATTAAAATTCGCCGGTGATCCGGACAAAGCGGCGTGGATTCAAGCGATCATGGCGATCGACGAAGGATGCAGAAGGGCGGTGGAGAAAATGATGGAGATTCCGATGAGTATGATCGAGTACATGTGGGAAACGAAGCGGCTGGACAGAGAAATGATGCGGAATTCAGAGATCCGTGAGGAACGGGAACGAGCCGTGAAGAAGGCCAGAGAACGAGCTTTAAAACAAGGGAAGGATCAAGGTTCAATGTTGAAGACCGTTAAAGTCACATTGAAAAGTGTAAAAAGAGGAATGCGGGCTGCTGAAATCGCGGACATGTTAGAGGAAAAAGTAGCTTGCATTCAAACGATTCTGAAAATTAAAGAAGAACATCCGGATTACACGGAGGAGCAGATTGCAATGAAGATGATTCGTCATTCTGGCTGTCTAATGTCATGGAACGGCGCAGACAGCTTTGATGAGAGGGTTTGCAGCTGATCTGCTTTTCAATGTTCTGGTATCTTACGTGAACAAGCAGGTATAACTTCCAGCAATTGATCCTGCTTTAAAGTGAAATCATTATTCTAATGTAAAACACTGGCAGGCAAAGTTGACTTTAACTTTGGCCAGCCAGTGTTTAGTTTTTCTTCCAGCAGCTTGTTTATTGTAAAAACTCAGATTACACAGACGATGAATTTAGTTTACCACCAGGGTAATTTCTTTTCTCCCTGCGGCGCGATCCAGTTTTTCCCTTCCAGAAATGGAATTAACATCCGGAAGAACAACACTAACAATACAATCTCAATCGGAAGCATGATCGTGTTTTTCACTAGACTCTTAGCAAAATAATACAGATAACCCTTGGAATATAACATGTAGCTCCATAAGGAGCCCAGCCCGACATTGACGAACAAATTGATCAGAAAGCGGCTGAGCGCCAGCTTCAGCACTGTGATTTTTGTCCGGTAAAGAAATAAAGCAAAAATCAAAGCGCCCGCCATGCTCGATAAGGTGTAGCCTGGGAAAAACGGTCCGTTAGGATGAATTGCGAATTCGATGAGATCGCCGATTCCGCCGCAAAGGATGCCGACGACCGGGCCGCAAACGGCACATTGCACAGCGGTGATCAGGTAGGTAAAATAAACATAGAGATTGTCGGCCACTGGAATCCGAAACGAAGCGATGGCCATTTTTAAGGCCATGCACAGGGCGGCAATCGCGAGAATCCGGACACGCCGCGTTTCCGCGGACGCTTCTTTCCAGTAAGCGCGGGAAAACGGATGAGAAAAGAGAGCTTTGGAAAACTGAGCCATAAAAAAACCTCCTCTTTTCCCTCTGACAGGTAAAAGAGAAGGTCATGCCTTCGATTTTCGGGTCAGCGGGATGCGGAACCTGCACCGCAAGAAACCTTTTCGTCCTTCTGACAACTCCCCGTTCAGAAAGCACTTAACGCGCAGGAACCTACTCTGTTTGTGAAGAATATACCCCGAAAGTACCCGGATGTCAAATGAAATTTATAAAACGAAGAACAGATACAGCGAGTAACCTAAAATTAAGCTGAGGCCCTGTATTTTCGATCCCTTCTCTTTGAAAAGCAACGGCAGCAGCGCCAGCAGGGTGATCAACAGACAAGCCGGCATATCCAGCGTCAGACTCTGCGCGGAAACCGGCAGGGCCTGACCGGAAACAAAGGAACAAATCGGCAGGATCAAGGTCAGATCAAGGATATTGGCGCCGATCAGATTGCCGATGGACAAGCTCGATTCCTTTTTGACAATCGCGGTGATCGTGGTGACCAGCTCCGGCAGCGAAGTTCCGATTGCGATCATCGTAACCGCTACGATCCGCTCCGGTACGCCGAAGAAAGCCGCCAGCGCACTGCCGCTGTTGACCAGCAGCTGCGATCCCGCGACAATGCCTAACGCTCCGAATAAAAACATCACGATCCGCCGCCCGGTTTCTTTGCGGGTTGTCTGGATCCGCTCGCCGTCTTCCTGCTGCTTCATCGCATTGCGGACATTTTCCGCCATGGAGATCAGGAAGATCACGATCAGAATCAGACTGCCGGCTAAACTCAAGGCCCCCGATAAGCTGAATCCCAGCAGCACCGCCGCGGCGGCGATCAACAGCCCGCAATGTTTGACGTAATCCTTCCGCTGGATTGCGATCGGCATGAAAATCATCGCGACGGCCAGAATCAAGCCGGTGTTGGCGGTTACGGAACCGACGGCGTTCCCGATCGCCATTTCCGTTTTTCCCTGCAGCGCCGCCAGTACGGAAACGATCATCTCCGGCAGGGTGGTGGCCAGACTGACAATCGTCGCGCCGACAATAAAGGAAGGAATGCCGGAGGCTTTCGCGATCCAGCTGGCGGCGTCGACAAACAGGTCGCCGCCCTTGACGACCAGAATGACCCCGGCGATGAATAAAATGACTGCGACTTCAATACTCATACTCTATCTCCTCTTTCATTTCATAAGTTTCGATAAAAAAAGAAGACCTGCCTTACGCTTTGCTTTAAGCGTCAGACAAGTCTTGTCAATTACCTCTAAGCCAGACGAAGAAATTTCGTCATGATGTTGACTTAGCAACGCAGATTTTCTGCGGTGACTACTCCCTTATCAATCTTGAATATTCTAACAAAAAGGACGTCGGCCGTCAATCGTTAAATCGTCATGAAAACCCGTATAAACCTGTGGAATGATTGACTTTTCAGACCCTGCCCGTATAATTAAAGCGCAAGCTGTCCCGGTTACAGAAAGGAACGGTACATCAACATGAAACAAATCAATTGGATTGCGGCGCTGCAACAGGCATCGTCGCTGGAAAATATGCAAAAAAGCGGGATCACAACGATCCGGATCGGTATCGAGGGCTGTTCCGTCCGATCCGCCCGGCTTTTTTCCAAAGCGGAAGCTGAGGATATCCTTAACTGCTGCCAACAAGCTGGACTTCGGCGGGAGATTGTTTTCAACCGCCTGTGGATGGAGGAGGAACTTCCCGAGATGGAAGCCTGGCTCCAACAAATTCAGATCTGGAATCCCGAGGGCATTGTGTATATGGATCCGGCGGTTTTTCTGGCCGCGGAGAAGCTGGGATTCCAAGACCGCTTGATCTACGCTCCGGATACCCTGATGACCAATTCCCGGGATCTTCAGATGATGCTCGATCTGGGCGTCGGTCGCGTCGTGCTGGCGGCGGAGATCACGCTGGAGGAAATCTTGGAAATCGCGCGCAAAACAGACGGATCCAGGCTGGAGCTGCAGATTCATGGCCGGCAGGTGATGGCCTATTCGCGCCGGCCGCTGCTATCGAATTATTTACAGGTTATCGGCAAGTCCGTCGACGATCTGCGTCATCGCCGCGACCTCTATTTAATCGAAGCGACCCGGACGGGGAAAATGCCGGTTCTGGAAGAAGCGGAAGGGGCGGCGGTGTACATGGAAAGTACGCTCTGTTCCCTGGATCAGCTTTCACAGCTGGCGGCCAGCGGGATCCGTCACTTTGCCTTCGACAGTCTGTTTTCCTGCGACGACGAATTGATCGACGCCCGGAAAGCCTATGGAGCGGTGCTGGAAGGCGCGGATCCGGCGGAGTTGAAAAAACAGCTGGAACAGCGCTGGCCCGATCTGAATTACGGCTCCGGCTATTATGAACAGAAAACCAATTTAACCAAGGAGGACGCGGCATGAAAAAAACGATTGAACTGTTAGCGCCCGCCGGCGATCTGGCGCGTTTAAAAACTGCGGTCCGCTACGGTGCGGATGCTGTGTATCTGGGCGGCAAGCGGTTTTCGCTGCGTTCGCGCGCCAGTAATTTTGAACTGGAAGATATCGCCGAGGGTGTGCGGTTTGCCCGCGAATACGGGGCGCACGTCCATGTGACGGTCAATATCATTCCGCATGAAGACGACTTTGACGGGCTGGACGATTATCTGCGGCAGCTGGAAAGCATCGGCGTGCATGCCGTGATCGTCGCTTCGCCGACGATTGTCCGACGGGTGAAAACGGTCGCGCCGAAGCTGGAGGTTCATCTCAGCACGCAGATGTCCAGCACTAATTCCCAAGCTGTTCGGTTTTACCAGCGGCTGGGCGCAGACCGGGTTGTGCTGGCCCGCGAATGCACGATGGATCAGATCCGGCAGATCTGCGGGCACAGTGAAGTTCCGATCGAAACGTTTATCCATGGCGGCATGTGTGTCAATTATTCCGGCCGCTGCACCTTAAGCAACGCGATGACGCTGCGCGACGCTAACCGCGGCGGCTGCGCTCAGTCCTGCCGCTGGCGCTATCATCTTTATCAAGGAACTCAAGAACTGAGCGATGACAACGTGTTGTTCTCAATGGGATCGAAAGATCTGATGGCCGCCGATTATGTCCGGGATATGATCGACGCAGGCGTGGCCAGCTTGAAAATTGAGGGACGGATGAAGTCGGCATATTACATCGCGGTCGTCGTCCGGGCTTACCGGCAGCTGATCGACTGGCTGCTGGAACATCCGGAAGAAGACGCGCAGCCGGCAATTCTGGAAGCTCGGCGCGAACTGATGCGGGCTGAAAACCGGCCGGCCTGTCTGGGCTTTTTGGCAGGCATCCCTGGTCCGCAGGATCATTTGTACGACAACGCACCTTCGCGGGTAACGCATGACTTCCTGGCCCAGGTGCTGGATTATGATCCCCTCCGCAAGCAGGCGCTGATCGAGGTCCGCAATCACTTTGCGCTCGGCGAAGCGCTGGAAGCCTTCGGACCGCATCTGGAAAATACCACTTTTGTTTTAGAAACGATGACGGATGAGGAAGGAACTGCCGTCGAGGTTGCCAACAAGCCGATGCAGCGCTGCTGGATCAACACGCCGGCTGTTTTGCATCCCTACGATTTAATCCGCCGGAAGGAGCAAGGAAGATGAATTGGTTTGAAGGTGCGCTGAGCGTAAAAGCGGTGATGATGTCAGACCGCCGGCCGGTGATCAAGCTGGTCGTTGATCAGAAGAAGAAAGATAAGGATACAGCGTTTATTCTGCGCCAGGCTGCACAGCGTCAAATTCCCGTGGAACGGTGGCCGCGCGAGAAGATCGATCAACAGGCCGTCGGGCGTACCCATGGCGGGATTATAGCGCTGGCCGGGGATCGGAATTATCAATCCGTGCAGGAATGCCTGGATGCTCCGCAGCCGTTTATCGCGGTCTTAGAGGGAATTGAAGATCCATTTAACCTTGGCTATGCATTCCGCACTTTGTACGCTGCCGGGTGTACGGGTGTGCTGATGGGCAGCCGGGATTGGCAGACCGCCCAGCCGACGATTGTGAAATCCAGCGCCGGGGCCAGCGAACAGCTTGCCTGGTGTCTGTGCGAGGATCTCGGCGCGGCCGTCCGGCAATGCCGACAGGCAGGATGTGTTTTATACTGTGCGCAGCGCAGCGACGCGATCGATTATTTTGACGCCGATTTCAACCAGCCGATCGTTCTGGCGATTGGCGGGGAACTGCGGGGACTGAGCCGCGACGTGCTGGAACAGAGTGATCAGAACATCGTGATTCCCTATGCCCGTCCGGTGCGCAGCGCGTTAAACGGCACAAGCGCCGTGGCGGCGATCAGCTTTGAGGTCGTCCGTCAGCGCCGCTGATTCCAACATGGGTGGGAAAGGAACGGACAAGATAGACAGGAACAAGCCGGGTTGCTTTGGAGCCCGACTTTTTTTGCGATTCCTTAAAAAACGTGCCGTCCGTTGATTCGAAGCATAGACTAAAGCGGAGCGGTTACGCGCCCGGAACACGTTGTAAGAAGCTTGCGTTAAGCAGCTTATTCCTTAGACAAAGCCGGACCTGCCGCTTAGATCATAACGAGCAATCAGTCCGTCCGCTATGCAAACACAAAAACAAACCATAAGAAAACATAACAAAGTGAATGAAAGAAATGAAAATGTAGAAGAAAAATCTTTCATTTCTGATCGGAAGTGCTATAATGGACTGGTGTTGAAGGAGGTCCGGTATGAAAGAAGCGATTTATCTCAAACGCAATATGGCGTTGATCAACTACACCAAAGCGTACTACACGACGGCAGAGGAGCTGTTGTCGAGCGAAGGTTTTTCAATGTTTTTGGATTTGTATTTCAATTATTGTTCGCATACCAATCCCCAGCTGTTTGAATGGCTGCGGCGCGGACTTCCGATCGAAGAAGTCAAAAAAGACCTGATCCGCCTGTTAAAGGTCATGCAGGTGCTGGAGGTTGAGGAAATCGCTCACCCTTATTTCCGTGAGCGGCAGAAAATGTTGGCAGTGATTGAGGATTGTTATCATTTCTGGCGGAATATGCAGCGCTATTCCATAATTTATACGCGCAATGAAGAAGGGCTGCAGCTGGCGAATTTCATGGAAGCCGACGCGAAGTTCCATCAGATGATCCTTGATTTTTACCGCACGGTCCAGCAGAAGACCCAGGGGTCGAAGAACCGCGTGTACCGTCAGCTTCAGGCCGGAACCAACGCTAGCCTGCTGCTGCGCGATTACCCATGGCCGGCGTCGGAGGGGTATCGCGAGCTGAGCGACATTCCGTTTGTGCATACGATCATGATGCGCACGCCGCTGATCATTCATCCTCGCAGCAACAAGCGCCTGGGCATGTTTACCGAGGTGGACGCGAACCCGATGGCCGAGTGGGTCAAGGGCGACGAGGAATGGATGTGCTTTCCGTTAAAAGTCGGGTCGCTGTTGTGCTTCACTTATTTTCATCGCGACTTTACCGCCGGGGCGGTGGCGCTGGCGAATTTGTTCGAGCTGGCGTCGGATGAGGACTGCATCGGAGCCAAGCCGGATCTGCTTTTGTTGTTCGGCAATCCGGATGGTCAGAACGATACGGTTTTCTATCATGACCAGGCAAACGCGATGTGGGTCGGCAAGGTATCCTATGCTGATGTAATCGAATACTTTGGTTATTTAAAGAAGATGATCCTGACGCTGCACAACCTGGCAATGATTGAAAAAGGCTGGCTGCCGCTGCACGGTGCGATGATCAATCTGACGCTACAGGATGGAACGAAGAAAGGCGTCATCATGATCGGCGACTCCGGCGCGGGTAAATCGGAAACAATTGAAGCGCTGACCAATTTAAGCGAGGATGTGATCGTCAGCCGGGAGATCATCTTCGACGACATGGGCTCGCTGCATCTGGATGAACAGGGGCAGATCCGCGCCCAGGGTACGGAAATCGGCGCGTTTGTCCGGCTGGACGATCTGGACAAGGGCAGCGCTTACCGCGACATGGACCGGTCGATCTTCTTTAACCCGGAGAGCGCCAATGCGCGCGTCGTCATCCCCGCTTCGCCGTATGATACGATCATTACCGATCAGAAGGTCGATTTGTTCCTCTACGCCAACAATTATACCGACCGGCGCGGACTGCGTGCTTTTGACAGTAAGGAAGAAGCGGTTCAGACGTTTATTGAAGGGAAACGGTTCGCTTTGGGCACAACCCAGGAAAAAGGGCTGTCCACCACCTTCTTCGCCAATCCGTTCGGGCCGATGCAGAAACAGCCCGAATGTCTGAAAATCATCGATCAGATGTTTGCGGCGCTGCTGGATCAACATATTTTCCTGGGCGAGATTTACACCGGTCTGGGCTTGCCGGAAAAAGGCGGCAACGCGCTGGAAATCGCGGCGAAAGAACTGTTGGCGAAAATCAGCGGGAAATAACAGGTCTGGCGAAATCGTTCTGATTAAAAAAGATTCCCTTTGGCTCGGTTTAGCGGCCTGAAGGGATAAAGGAAGGAAACGAAGCTGATAAAACAGCTCATATAAATTAAAAACGCCGCATCGTTCGGCGTTTTTATTGTAAATAAGGAAAGGGAGGGGAAAATTTAAGCGGACTGGACGGCGGCGAACAGGTCGTTCAGGCCTTCGCTCATCGTCGGGTGGGTATAAATACTATCGCGCAGGACGGTATACGTCAGCTTGGCGTCCATTGCCAGCTTGATCAGATTGATCATTTCATGCGATTCTTCGCAGAAGAAGTGCGCGCCGAGAATCTGATCGGTCTTTGCGTCGATCACTGCTTTTAACAAGCCGTCGGTTTTCCGCAGAACCTGCGCCTTCGGAATGGCAGCGGCCGGGATCCTGGCGATCTTGACGGCGTAGCCGGCCTGGCGGGCTTCTTCTTCACTCAAACCCACGCGGGAGAACGGCGGATCGATGAAGACGCTGTAGGGAACCGCGCCGCGGTTGGCGGGTTGTGCGCGGCCCGGAATTCAAAGCATCGCGGACAATCCGGGAATCATCCAGTGAGATATAGGTGAATTGCAGACCGCCGGTGACGTCGCCCATTGCCCAGATATGATCGACGGAGGTTTTTAGCTGTTCATCGACGGCAATTGCTCCGCGGGAAGTTAATGCGATTCCCGCCGCTTCCGGATGCAGGTTGTCCAACTGCGGCCGCCGGCCGGTCGCGACGAGTAAAGCATCGCAGCGCAGTTCGGCCTCCGCCTCGTTCTGCTTTAAGCTCAGGACGGTTTCCGCCGCTTCATCCCGAACTTCAACCAATGCCGTGTTGCGCATTAACTGCACGCCCCGGCGGGCCAGACTCGCTTCCACCGCGTCCGCAATCTCAAGATCCTCGCGCGGCAGGAAACGCTGATTGGGCTGCAGGATTGTGACCTGGGATCCGAAATTGGCGAACATCGAAGCGAATTCCAAGCCGATATAACCGCCGCCCAGGATGACAAGCCGCTGCGGCAGCGTCTGAAGCTCCATCAGGCTTTCGCTAAGATACACTCGCTGACTTTGGCTTAATCCGGGAATGTCCGGAACAAACGGCTTCGCACCGGTGTTGATGAAAATCCGCCGGGCTTCCAGGAGTTCCTCGCCTTCTTTCATTTGCACGCGGACATGATGATCGTCCGCAAACGAAGCTTCGCCGTCAAGGATCTCGACGCCGGCTGCCGCGAGCTTATCGTAATTCTTTTTTCGCAGCATTGCGGTCAGGCGGTGTTTTTCCTCGATTGCCTGGCGGAAGTGCTGCTGGCGGGCCGCGTCATCGCCGCCCTGAAGCGCAGACTGACGGGCGCTGTTTTCCAAAGACTTTGTCGGCAGACAGGCGACGTTGATGCACGTTCCGCCATACATCAGCGGTGATTTCTCAATTAACGCTGTGCGCTGGCCGGCTTTCGCCAGGCTGGCAGCCAGTGTTTTTCCGCCTTTGCCGAAGCCGATGATCAGATTATCGTAGGTTTTCATGAATGAGTTCCTCCTTTTTTTTCATGATGATGTTTTCCGGCTGCGAAATAAACAGATCCTGAAGCAGATCCCACAGCGTCAGCCGGTCCAGACTTTCCAGACATTGTTCGTTTAACGAGCGGTAGATTTTATCCATTTCCCGGGCCATGCCGGAGGCGACCAGACAGCTCATTTCCGGATCGCCGCTTTGCCATTTGCTTTCCACAAGCGCAACGTTCAGCGCTTCGGCAATCTGGCGCAGTGTGATGGCCTGCGGAGAGCGGCATAAACGGTAGCCGCCCTCGCTGCCTTCCTGCGATACAGCGATCCCGGCCCGGCATAAGGCAGACATAATCTTGCGGACGCGGACGGGATGGGTGCAGATGTTGACCGCCAGTTCGTCGCTGGACTGCGGCGCGTTTTTATGCGCCAGATACACCGCGGCATGAATTGCGACGGTCAGCTCGCTTGTCATGCCTGATCCTCCTTTGTGATTTCATAAGGCCATTGAAGCAGCCCGCCGAAATCGTAGACCTGTTTGTAGCCGAGCCGGACTAATTTCGCCGCGGCCTGCGCGCTGCGGTGGCCTGACCGGCAGTACACCAACAGAACGGCATCCTCATCAGGAAGCGCGGCCAGTGCGGAATGACTGATCGTTTCGTTGGGCAGATTGATCGCTCCCGGAATATGACCCTCGGTAAACTCGTCAGGACGGCGCACGTCGATGATCGTGACCGGTTCGTTCGTCATTTTCTGATGGGCTTGAGCGGGGGTCAGTTTGACTGGCTTTTTCTCTGTGGTTTTACTCATGAAGCGGGAAAAGAATGATGACATAGGATCCTCCGAAAGAACGAAATGTTCTTTTGATACTGTAATCATAAATGTTACAGTTTACTCTGTCAACCGGAATGCTCGTCAAAAAGCGTAAAAAATGTGGAATTTCATGATAAGATGGAAAATAATAAAAATTCGCTGCGGAAACGCTTGACTCTCCCGTTAAGGGAGGGCCTATGCTTGGTTTGCGGAGGAGGAAACAAGATGCTGAAAATTGGAGATTTTTCAAAGATGGGCAAGACGACGGTCAAAACCCTGCGGTACTATGACGCGATCGGTCTGCTGCGGCCGAAGCAGACCGACACGGAGAACGGATACCGCTGGTATTCCACGGATCAGCTGATCGCGTTGGTTCAGATTCAACAATGGCGGCAGCTGGGACTCAGTGTGGAAACGATCGGCAGAATTCTGCGTAAGGAGCTCAGTGAAACTGACGCGCTGAAGCAGCGCCGTGAACAGATCGGCGCCGATCTCGATTCCATGCAGCGTCAGCTTCGCCGCATCGAGCGCGTCTTAACGACAGGCGCAAAGGAGGGTATTATGAAAATCAATGTCATCGTCAAAGAATTACCGGAATGCATCGTCATGGCCCGGAAGGTCAATTTGCCTGAATATGGCGATCTGCTGAGCGAAATCCCCGCCACCGGGGCCAAGGTCGCCCGCCAGTATCCGGATCTGAAATGCACGCAGCCGGAATATTGTTTCGTGAAAGAACTGGATGGCGAATACCGCGAAAAGAATATCCACGCCGAGATCTGCCAGGCTGTCGAAACCTTGAAGCCTGACTTCGACGACGTTACATTCCGCAAGGAGCCGGCCGTGAAAGCCGCCTGCGCCTTGTTCAAGGGCGGATATGAAGGCTTCAGCGAGGTCTACGCCGCTTTGATGCAGTGGATCGAGGACAATCAGGCGGAAATTATCGGTGAACCGCGGGAGAGCTATATCGACGGAATCTGGAATCAGGATTCTGAAGAAAACTGGCTGACGGAAGTCCAGTTCCCGATTCGCTGC
>PVML01003875.1_pt1 | contig 27809 bp, 27 predicted proteins | sample 1853371 | NCBI WGS metagenome assembly PVML01 (sample SAMN08533508, study PRJNA380276) | Human gut metagenome, whole genome shotgun sequencing project. | isolation source: participant 1, chromium library | host: Homo sapiens | collected 2017 | reverse complement strand
TTTTTGTTTCGCTGGCTTCGCCTGCTCAACCGACTTAAGTCTTCCCGAAATCCACCTTCTGTGGATTTCTCCGTATCACAGAAAAAAGGCTCAGCCTGCTGAATGCGGACTGAGCTTTTTCTAAGATTTTGTTATTTTGTCAAATCGTGAATGACGATGTTGTTCTCACGATCCGGACCGACGGAAACCAGCGAAATCCGGGTGCCGGTGATCTCTTCGATCAGCGCAAGATATTTGCGGCAGTTCTCCGGCAGTTCTTCAAACTGGCGGATACCGGTGATATCTTCTTCCCAGCCTTCCATCATGCGGTAGACCGGCTTGGCTTTTGCGTATTCTTCCAGGGATGCCGGGATGGAAGTTGTGACTTTTCCGTCGATTTCATAACCGACGCAGACCGGCAGCGTTTTAAACTGGGACAGGACGTCAATTTTCGTGACGACGAGATCGGTTAATCCGTTGATCCGGGCAGCCTGTTTGACAACGCACAGATCGAGCCAGCCGCAGCGGCGCGGACGGCCGGTTGTTGCGCCGTATTCGTTGCCGGCCTGACGCAGTTCCTCGCCGACTTCATCGAGCAGCTCGGTGACAAACGGGCCTTCGCCGACACGGGTCGAGTAGGCCTTGACAACGCCGATGACATGATCCAGCTTAAACGGACTGACGCCGGCGCCTTCGCAGACTCCCGCAGCCGTCGGGCTGGAGGAAGTGACATACGGGTAGGTGCCGTAATTGATATCCAGCATGTTCGCCTGAGCACCTTCAAACAGAACGTTCTGGTTCTGATCCAAAGCGTCGTTGACTGTGGTGACTGCGTCGATGATGCGCGGAAGCAGGCGTTCGCGGATTTCCTTGAACTGTTCAACAAGCGCGTCGTAATCAAACGGTTCTTCCTCATACAGCTTGACGATCTGTTCGTTCTTAATCGAAAGGGTCGTGGCCAGCTTGGATTTGAAGTTATCGAAATCAACGAGATCGCAGGCGCGTAAACCGATGCGGGTGTATTTGTCCGCGTAGCAAGGACCGATGCCGCGCTTGGTCGTACCGATTTTGTTGCCGGCCAGCCGCGTTTCCTGCAGCTCGTCCAGCTTGACGTGATACGGCATGATCAGATGCGCGCGGCCGCTGATCTTGACGTGTTCCGTGTTGACGCCGCGGGACTCCAGTTCATCGATCTCTTTCAGCAGAACAAACGGATCGACAACGACGCCCGGGCCGATGACGCACAGCGCGTCCTGATGCAGAACGCCGGAGGGCAGTAAGTGCAGAACCGTTTTCTCGCCTTCGACCACCACGGTGTGTCCGGCATTGTTGCCGCCCTGGAAGCGGACGACCATGTCCATTTTATCTCCCAAAACGTCAACGATTTTTCCTTTTCCTTCATCACCCCATTGGGATCCGACGACGACATATCCAGCCATAATTGTATTCCAACCTTTCTTTATTATGGGATTTGGTTTTGATGCGGCAGGGAAGACGAACGAGGGTTATGCCTGTTCGCTCAGTTTGGCAATGCCGGTATCGATCCGGCGCAGCGTTTCCGCCTGGCCCAGGATATGGGCGATTTCAATCGCACCGCCCGGGGTGAACTGCTTGCCGCTAACAGCCGTGCGGACCGGCCACAGCATCTGACCATTCTTGATGCCTAATTCCTGAATCAGATTCATCAGGGAGTCATGGATCGCTTCTTCGCTCCACTGCGGCAGCGCCGCCAGCACTTCGCGAGCCTGCTTTAAAGAGGCAAGGGCGATTTCAGAATTGGTCTTCATCTTTTTGTGCGTGTACATCGCGATGTCGTATTCCGGCAGAGCGTCGAAGAAATCGACCATTTCGTCAATCTCATTGAGCGTGGACACCCGCGGCTGCAGGATCTTGCTGATCTCAACGAGGTCAAAGTCACCCTTGACGGCGTTCTTCAGATGCGGCAGAGCCAGCTGATGGAACTGCTCCAGCGTCAGATTGCGGATATACATGCCGTTCATCCACGTCAGCTTTTCAATATCGAAGATCGCCGGCGATTTGCTGATACGCTCGACGGAGAACGCTTTTTTCAATTCATCCAGCGAATAGATTTCCTGTTCCGTTTCCGGTGACCAGCCTAACAGCGCGATGTAATTGAGGATCGCGGCCGGCAGATAGCCTTTCGCCACCAGATCCTGAAACGACGCATCGCCGTTGCGCTTGCTTAATTTGTGATGCTCGTCCTTCATGACCGGCGGCAGGTGAATGTACTTCGGGATGTTCCAGCCGAACGCCTGGTAGACCAGGTTGTACTTCGGCGTCGACGACAGATATTCGTTGCCGCGCACGACGTGTGTGATGTTCATCATGTGATCGTCAATGATATTGGCGAAGTTGTACGTCGGGAATCCGTCGGACTTTAACAGGATGCTTTCATCCAGAATGCTGTTTTCAACTTCAATATGACCGTAAACTTCATCGTCAAACGAAGTGGTGCCGGTCAGCGGGATGTTCTGCCGCACAACGTATTTTTCACCATTGGCAATCCGCTGCCGCGCTTCTTCCAGCGTCATGTTGTGGCACGGATCGTTGTACTTGAAGGAGACGCCTTTGGCTTCGGCTTCTTCCTTCTGACGATGAATATCGTCTTCACTGCAGAAGCAGTAATGCGCGCCGCCCAGTTCAATCAGCTTTTCCGCATATTCTTTATAAATGCCGGAAGCCATACGTTCCGACTGGACATACGAGCCATAATCGCCGCCGACGTCCGGTCCTTCGTCATGGTCCAGACCACATTCCTTCAATGTCGTGTAAATCAGATCGACAGCACCTTCGACCAAACGTTCCTGGTCGGTGTCTTCAATCCGCAGGATGAAGGTTCCGTCATCCTTTTTTGCGACCAGATATTCGTAAAGGGCTGTGCGAAGATTTCCGATGTGCATGTAGCCGGTTGGGCTGGGTGCAAATCTAGTTCTAACTTTTTCCATTTTCACGCTTCCTTTTCTAAAACCTTTCTTATTGTACCTTAAGTTAACCTTAAGTGCAATTTTATCTTTCCGGAAAACAGCGTTTTTTAGCCTTGTTTTTGAACTAAAATTCTACAATGACGGCAAAGGCGCAAATCCGGGAAGAAAGAAAATAAAAAACGGCTTCGATTTCCGATCCTACAAACGTATTCCGGGCTTTAGAAAAGGGAGCAACGGACACCGAAAATCAATCTTTCTTCCTGTTTTCATCTTTGAAAATTGGGAAATAAATCGATTCAGGGGCAAGTTATAACCGCAGAGGATGAACAGTAGGAAAACCCGGCTCTACGCCTTGATTCTGTCAGAAACTGAACAAGCTAAAATAACTTGCATCCGCGGCTTACAAGTCTGGGGAGTCAGCGGAGCGAATCCGTCAGGGGTCGAATTTACCAGAAAATTTGAAATTTCTGGTTGACTTTTTGATGGAAAAGCGTAAAATATAAGAGCAAGCCAAATTGGGATGTAGCCAAGCGGTAAGGCTGTGGACTCTGAATCCACCATGCAAAGGTTCGAATCCTTTCATCCCAGCCATAAAATAAACTCCTCATCTGCAAAAGATGAGTTTTTTTATGGAAAACGAGAGGGGCTGGGGATGAAAGTCTGCGCAATGTGAACCGCTTGGCTAAAACAAACCTGTCCCTTTCAGAATTAATAATAAAAGAATAAGCCAAAACAACACAACGCCTAAAGCATAGCGCCCGTCTTTGGGCGGCAGAGCCTGGGCCTGCGCCTGACATTTCTGCCAGACGTCGGCAGGGATACATTTGACCGCCAGCGTGATGAGCAGCGGCAGCAGAAGCAGATCGTCCAACGCCCCCAAAACAGGAATAAAATCGGGAATCAGATCCAGGGGAGACAAAGCGTAGCCGACGGCCAGAGCGCAAAGCCATCGTGCCCGCTTCGGCGTATCCGGATCTTTGAGTGCTTGCGCCAGTGCGGGAAGGGCAGATTTACAGGAACGGATTCGATCTTTCATGCGGCGTTGGCGTTCTTCTTTATTCATGTGTGCATTCTCCCGGACGATTCTGATTGTTTTTAATTCCTGACGTAATAGGAAAGACAGGATGGCTTCTATTCGATCAGGCTCATTGTTTATTCTTATTATAGAGAAAAGCGGAACTGCGGGTCAATCTTTCTTGAGTCAACGACAAAAAAACCATCCAGCTGGATGGTTTCTATTTCTTATGGCTGGGATGAAAGGATTCGAACCTTTGCATGGTGGATTCAGAGTCCACAGCCTTACCGCTTGGCTACATCCCAATGACTTGGCGCTTTTATATTCTACCCTTTTTTCAAAGAAAGTCAACCCTGAAAATTTTTCTTTTTCTGGAAAGTTTTAGAATCCCTGATTGACAAAAAATTCGCTTCCTGATTACAATGGATGAAGAAGTGAGGGGATTTTATGAATTCAGAACAACGGCTGACGATGATCCGACGGCTCAGCGACGCTTACGGCGTGTCCGGCTTTGAGGATCTGGCGGCGGCGGAGGCCCGGCGCTGGATCGACGAAACACGCTATGCGGTGCGTGAGGATCACATGCGGAATTTGATCATCCAGCCCAAGGCGGCAGGCGGAGATGTCCGGATCCTGCTGGACGCTCACAGCGATGAGCTGGGGTTTATGGTCCAGGCGATCAAACCGAACGGCACGCTGACGTTTCTGCCCTTAGGCGGCTGGGCGGCGAATACCGTGCCGGCGCATAAGGTGAAGGTCAGAAACCGCAGGGGAGAGTATATCAGCGGCGTGGTTGCGGCCAAGCCGGTGCATTTTATGAGCGAGAGTGAACGGCGGGCGCCCTCCGAGATCAGCGCGATGGTGATCGATGTCGGATCGCATTCGCTGGAAGAAACCCGCGATGTTTTTCAAATTGAGATCGGCGCGCCGGTCGCGCCGGATGTGACGTGCGAAATCCAGAGGGAGAAGGGCTTGATTATCGGCAAGGCGCTGGACTGCCGGATCGGCGTGGCGGCGCTCTTGGAAACGCTGGATCAAATTGATCCGGCCATTCACCGCAATCATGTCGCAGCCTGTCTGTCAAGTCAGGAGGAAGTCGGCGACCGCGGTATCCAGACGGCGCTGCATCAGCTGGAGGCAGACGTAGCGATCGTGTTCGAGGGCTGTCCGGCGGACGATACGTTTACGGAAGACTGGCTCTGCCAGACGGCGATGGGAAAAGGGCCGATGCTGCGGCACATGGATCGCTCGATCATTGCCAATCCCCGCTGGATGCGCCAGGTTTTGACCTTGGCTCATGACCGCGGTATTCCGGTTCAGGAATCGGTACGCAGCGGCGGCGGGAATAACGGCGCGATGATTCAGTTAAGTCAGCGCGGCATTCCGACGGTCGTCTTGGGGATTCCGGTCCGCTACATTCATTCACATCACGGCATCGCCTGTCTGGCGGATGTGGAAGCCGCAGTGGCGTTAGCGAAAGCCGTCGTCGATACCGTAAGCGCGGCTGACGTGGACGGTTTGTAATGGAATCCCCATGGAGAACGCTGGGACCGGTCGATGCGGTCTTTAAGCGCAATCATCTGCGGATGCTTCTGGGCACGGTTCTGCTTGCGGGCGCGGTGCTTTTTCCGATCCTCATCAATACGATATTTAAGCCCTCCGGGCCGAAGCCGTTAACGGAAACGTCGCTGATCAACGAACAGGCGAAATATGAGATCCAGCTGTGCACCGAGGAGTTTGCCAGCAGCAGCGATGGCTACAAGACCAATCATTATTATTTAGCGTCCGACGGGTTATCCTGGCGGATTGTGATGCTGAGCGAAGCGACGGCGAAGCGCTGCGAGCCGATCATCGATTACAGCTACGGTGATACGGACATTGCGCCACTGCCGTTAGTGGTCGAAGGCTTAAGCGCGGCGATTCCCGAACAGCTGCAGGCATACGCGCTGGAAGTCGTGCAGATGCTGATCGACGAAAACGCTGATCCGACGACGCTGCAGGATGAAATCGGTTCGCTGATGTTAGTCGAGGGTGCGCAGCATTCCTTCCCGTTAGCCAATGTTCTGATCTTGATCGGCCTGGGCGGGGCCGGCGTACTGCTGATCTTAAGCGGCCGCTACAACAAGAAAACCGCTTGCCAGCAGCTGGAAGAAGCTGACGAAAAAGGTTTGTATGAGCGTCTGGCGGACGACTTTGAGCTGGCGGCTTATTATCCTTCATTCAAGCTGATCGTCCATCACGGCGTACTGCTGGAAACCGGAAAAACGCTTCGGCTGCAGACGTTGACGCCGATCCTGCGGCTGCGCTGCCGGCGGCGGTTTGAGAGCTTCCAGATGCCGATGATGCTGCTGCAGGCGCAGCGCAGCGACGAACCGGACCGCTGGGTCACGTTGGTTTCCGCGCACAACAGCGGCCGCAGCGTCGACGAGATGAACCGGCTGATCGATCAGATACTGAACGAAAACCCGGCGATTCAATGGGTCGAAGACGAACAGAACGTCTGATATGGATCTTTCTTTATGCTTCGGTGTAAGGAAAGATTTTTTTGTTTCCATCGGATGCCGCGGGATCCGGGGATAGAAAAGCGAGGGGATTTCTGCTAGAATAGCAAAGGTGATAAAACATGAAAGTTGTGCTAACCACGCTCAACGCCAAATATATTCATAAAAATCTGGCGCTGCGCTGGCTGTATGTCAGCCGGATTCCGGAGGCGGAGGTCGAGCTGATGGAGTTTGTGATCAAGGACGATCTGGAACGGATCAGCGATCAGATCGCTCAGCGGCAGCCGGAGGTGATCGGAATTTCGGTCTATATCTGGAATGCGGATTTGACCCGGAGATGGATTGCGATCCTCAAGCGCAAGCTGCCTCATGTCCGAATTCTGATCGGCGGCCCGGAGGTTTCCTATCAATGCGAAGACTGGCTGGACACCGGGATTGAAGCGGTGCTGCGGGGCGAAGGCGAGAAGACGTTCTGGCAGGCGGTGCGCCGGGAAGCGGATATCGACGGGTTAGTCAGCCGCGGTTACGTCAGTCCGGTTGCTTACGCGCGGGTAGACCTGAACTGGCTGGAAACCTTAGAAAGTCCCTACTGGCTGGCGATCGACGAGGAAGCAATGGCGCATCGCTACCTCTATCTTGAAACCTCGCGGGGTTGTCCGTATCATTGCGCATACTGCCTGTCCTCGGCGGACAACCGTGTGCGGATGTTCTCGGAAGCGTATGTCCTGCGGCAGCTGGCGCCGCTGGCCAAGCGGACGGTCAAGCAGGTGAAGTTTTTAGACCGGACGTACAATGTGATGCCCGAGCGGGCGCTGCGGATTGCGCGGTTTATTGAAACATTGCCGCCTTCGATCAATTTCCAGTTTGAGGTCGTCGCCGATACGATCAGCGAAGCGATGCTGGATTTCTTTGAACACGAAGCCGATCCGGCCCGCTATCGTTTTGAAATCGGCGTGCAGTCGCTGAATTCCAAAACCCTGGAAGCGGTGGACCGGCGGCAGGACAACCAGCGTCTGCTTGAGGTCACAAGCCGGCTGTTAAAGCGCGGCTACGTCTGTCATCTGGATCTGATCGCGGGGCTGCCGTATGAGGATCGGGCCAGTTTTGAACAATCCTACAACGGGTTGTTCGCCGTGCATCCCAGCGAGCTGCAGGTCGGCATCCTGAAATTATTGAAGGGGACGGCGATGATCGCACGCGCGCCGGGCTGGGGTATGGAATTTGAAGCGCAGACGCCGTATACCGTGACGAAGACGGCGTGGCTGAGTGAAGCGGATCTGGCGGAAGTGGAGCGGGTGCATCTGGCGACGGAAAAGCTGCTCAACAGCGGCCGCTGCCGGACTTGTTTACAGAGCGTCTTTGCGGAGCATCCCCAGTTGAGCGCTTACGCTCTGATGGCGCAGGCCGGGGCGCGGCTGCAGGCGCTGCCCCATCCGTATCAGCTGAAGGAGCTCTATGAGCTGCTGATCGAGGTGTTAACGCCGCTGGTGGGAGAATCGGAAGCGCAGGCGCGGGTCAATACCGATTATCTGATGCAGTCCGCCCACCGCCAGAAACCGCTGGCGATCCAGCATCTCAGCGCCGAGGAGCGCAAGGAAATCCGCAGGAATTTAGTCCAGCGGATGGATTTTGACGAGCAGCAGGTTTATAATTATACCCAAATTGACGTCGGCTGGCAGGCTGGCGGAATTCAGATTCAGATCGTACTGGCCGTTCCCGGACAGCCGGTGCGGCGGATCTGGCTCAGTGAGGAGGAACAACAAGAATGGATAAAATCGTAATTGCGTCGGGCAATCAGCATAAGATTGAGGAATTCCGCACGCTGTTTGCGCCGCTGGGGATCACCGTGATCGGCATGAAGGAATGCGGCACGTTCGCCGAGCCGGAGGAAACCGGAACGACATTTGCGGCCAATGCCGTAATCAAAGCCGAAGCGCTGTGCGCGCAGCTGGGCTGCACCGTGATTTCCGATGATTCCGGATTGGAAATCGATGCGTTAAACAAGGAACCCGGCGTGTATTCAGCCCGTTATCTGGGCCATGATACAAGCTATGAAATCAAGAACCGGAATCTGATCGAGCGCGTCAGCGGCCAGGCGGACCGCACCTGCCGGTTTGTCTGTGCGATCGCCTTGGCGCGCCCGGGCAGGCCGACCGAGGTGTTTGAGGGAACGGTCGAAGGGACAGTCGCGTTCCAGCCTGCGGGGGGCCAGGGCTTTGGCTACGATCCGATTTTCTATTATCCGCCGCTGGGCAAAACACTGGCCGAGGCGAGCGAGGAAGAAAAGAATCAGGTCAGTCACCGCGGCAAGGCGATGCGCTTGTTAATGGAGTATTTACATCATGAAGAAAACTGATTCGCTTCTCGTCAAGACGCTGCAGGCGGTCTGGTCGGTGGCGCTCATCGCTGTGCTGATTTTGACGTCGGTTGATCTCAACTGCTTCAGCCGGCCGTTTTACGCCGATCAATACCGCCAGCTCAACACCGCGCAGACGATCGGCATGAGCGAGGAAGATCTGGATTTAACGACCGACGTGCTGCTGGACTACACCCAGGGAAAGCGCGGGAATCTGGACGTGCAGGCTGTCATCAACGGTCAGGTGCAGGAGGTTTTCAATCAGCGGGAGAAAGACCACATGGTCGATGTACAGGCACTCTATCTCAACGCGATGAGCGTGCGGAACTTGGCGGCGGCGATCGTGATCGTGGGATTGTGTCTGTTGGTGATGAAAAAGGATAAGGCACTGCGGCGGCAGACGGCGAAGATGTTTTTAAAAACCTCGGCGGTGCTGATGGGGCTGGCGGGGGCGCTGGCGTTTTACGCGTTTCTCGATTTCAACGAATTCTGGACGATGTTCCACCACATCTTTTTCCGCAACGACCTGTGGCTGCTCGACCCCAATACCGACGTTTTGATCATGATGGTTCCGGAAACCTTTTTCTTCAATCTGGTATTCCGGATTCTCGGCGGGTTCGGGCTGGGCTATCTGGTCTGCCTGGGCTTGGCGTGGTTTGAAAGTAAAGGAGGCGTTCAAGCGTGATTCACGTTGTTTTATATGAGCCGGAGATTCCGCAGAATACCGGCAATATCATGCGGACCTGCGTCGCGGCGAACTGCCGGCTGCATTTAATCGAGCCGCTGGGTTTTTCGTTAGACGAACAGAAGATCCGCCGTTCCGGGATGGATTACCGGGAAAAGCTGCAGATGAGCGTCTATCCGGATTGGGCGGCGTTCTGCGCGCAAAATCCGGACGGGGAGTTTTACTTCTTAACCCGCTATGGCAAGCAGCCGCCGGCCAGTTTTGACTATACCCGGACGGAAAAGGATATTTATCTGGTGTTCGGCCGCGAAAGCACAGGCATTCCCAAGGCGATCCTGCGCGATCATCTGGACCGCTGCGCACGGCTGCCGATGGTTGCCGACGCCCGCAGCCTGAACTTGAGCAACTGCGTCGCGATCTGCGTCTATGAAGTGCTGCGCCAGCTTGATTATCCGGGCTTAAGCAAAACGGAGCGCATCAAGGGAGAGGATTGGCTGTTGGTATGATCACGCTGTTCAACCATCTGCTTCAAACCGAAAAACGCCGGATCTGTATTTTGTTCTGCACCGGCTGTGCGTGCGCGGCTGTGTTTGCCTTCGCCAACGCCCGGATGGGGTATTTGTTAGTCCAGCTGCGCAGCATTGAGGATGTGCTGGCGCTGACGCACCATCCCTGGGTAGAGGGAACGTGGCTGGGGCGGACGATCCTGAATCTGTTGGCGACGCCGCTGGCCTTTTCCGACTGGCTGAGCAGTGCGGTAACGGCGCTGGCCTGGCCGCAGATCGGCTTTCTCCTGGTCGCCGCGATGTTTTTCACCCAGCGCGGCAAGGATAAAAATCTCCGCCGCAAACGAAGGGGCTTAGGCTGCTTGATCGGATGCGAGCTGGTCATGGTGATCGCCGGCGGATTTTTTGTAACGCGCAGCTATTTTTCCCTCACCACGCTCAAAGCGATCCAACAGTTTGCCTATGCCGGAATCGCCGTGGGATCGTTGGCGACGCTGCAGCTGATGTTGGCGCTGATTCAGATTCCCTTAGCGCTCTACCGCGATTTTCTGGCGCCGGAGAACGTGAAGTCATAATGAGTTCCAGCGAAAAACAATTCGCATAGATCATAAAAAATTCAAGAAGTCCTTAAGTCGGTTCGCTGCTTTGCTTTCGGGCTTTTTTTATTCTTCATCCTACAATCTCCATATCCGGCATTCGTTGAGCAGGGCGGGGGAAACTGGGGTGGGATTCTAACGATGAAGAATTTCGTAAATCGGACGATCTCTTACTGCGTCCTTCCTCATCTATGGTAAAATAAAAGCATCACAAAGTCAGGAGGAACGGTATGGAGATCAAAGAAAGCTGGATTGCGGAACAGGCTGTCAACGCGAACGCGCTGAAGAATGCGAAAGCGCTTGTTCAGAGCGGCAAATTTGTCAGGCTGGTTCGCAGCGAGGACGATACTTTTTATATGGGGGAATGTCAGGGCAGCGGCAGCTCTAATTATACGACGTCCGCCGATTTTCTGGATCCGGCGCATCCGGTATTCCGGTGCAGCTGTCCGAGCCGGCAGTTTCCGTGCAAGCACAGCCTCGGCTTGTTGTACGCGATAGCTCAAAAAGCGGCGTTTGAAACGGGCGCGATTCCGGAGGATATCCTCAGAAAGCGCGAGCGGCTGGCGAAGCGGAGCACCCAGCCGGAAACGGAAGCCGAGCCGCCGCAGGCAAAGCCGAAGAAAACGAAAAAGACGGCGAATAAAAAACGCTGGCTGAAGCAGCTGGAAGGCCTGGACGTCTGCGACAGAATGCTGCGGGATCTCGTGCGCAGCGGCGTAAGCGCGTTTGTCAACAATTCGCTTACGGATTACGAAGCGCTGGCGAAGCAGATGAACGATTATTATCTGCCCGGCATTCAGCGCCAGCTTGTAACGCTGATCGCGGCGGCGCGCACCGCTCAGACTTCAGAGGGAACTTACGACGCGGTGTTTACCGAACTTTTACGGCTGAACCAGACGGTAAAGCAGGGGCGGCAGTATCTGAACAAGAAGCTTCAGGATCAGCCGGTGACTCCGGAGGAAAAGGGAATAGAAGAGGGACTCGGCACAATTTGGAATCTCAGCGATTTGAAGGAACAGGGCTTTGAGATTGGGGAACAGTCCCTGATTCAGCTCGGCTTCCGCGTGCGCTATGATTCAGCGCATCAGGAAACCGTGGAGGAAGGGTTCTGGTTTGTCCATCCGCTCAATGAAATTCATAAAACGATCCATATCCGGCCGAAAAAGGCGGAGAAATACATCCGGGAAGAAGACAGCGTATTGATGAAAATCAAGGCGCCCGCGGTCTATCTGTACCCCGGCGCCGGCAACCGCCGGCTGCGCTATGAAGAAACGAGGACAACCGAGCCGCTGAACGGGGACGATTACGCCCGAATCCGGCAAGCCGCCGGCGAAACGTTGGAAATGGTGATCAAGGACGTTAAAAACAAGCTGAAAAATCCCTTCGTCAAAAATGAAGTCGCAGCGCTGATCGCGTATGCCGAGATCCGCCGCCAGGACGAGGAATTTGTGATGGTGGACCGGCAGGGTGAGGCGCTGGCGCTTTCGCCGCTGGAGGGAATGTCGTTAATGGCGCTGACGGCGCTGCCTGAACAGAAATTGTTGGCAGACCAATGTGCGCTTCTCTTGTTTTCCTACGAAGCTCAAACCCACCGGCTCATCGCGAAGCCGATGAGTTTAATCAGCGCCGAACACATCGTCCGGCTGTTGTACTAGGAGGTGGCGGAAATGATCCTGCAACTTTTATTTGATCTGCAAGCCCGGCTGCGGACGGGCCTGGCGGCGGGCGGCATGATTCTGCTCAGCGACCCGCGGCTGCCGGAATTACAGAAAAAGGTCGGCGTGCTCGCTGCGAAATCCCCGGTGTTCCAGCGGCTTTCCAATTTGCTTCAAAGTCTGGCGGACGATCGAGTTGTTTGCGGACCGGCTGTTGGAAACGTTGTCACTGTTGGAAGCGCTGCTGATCACCCAGGCCGATTGGAAAGCGGACGCCGCCGGTGAAGCGATCGTTCTGCCGGCGGAGAAAGCCTATGCCGAGATCCGCTATTCCCAGCTGAAACCGTTGATTCAGGCTTTGACGACAACCGGAAGCGGACGCTACGAAATTATTGAAAAAACGTATCAACATCATCCTGAACGGTTCGCGGACTACCGCGTGCTGCCGGCGTTGATCGCGGACCTGGACGACGCGTATGGCGAACTGGCTGAACTTAACGAACAGATTTTGCGCGCCTGCGGGGCGGGGATCGTTCCGTTTTTAAAGGAAGGCTTCGATCCCGCCGGCAAGAAAGCAATGCTGCGGCGGATCCGGCTGATCGTCGATCTGGCGGGAAACCGGGAAAATGCATTCTACCGGTCGATGGTTCCGCTGGCTCAGCCTGCGATTTTGAAGGAAATCATCCGGGGACTGGCCTGCGATCCGGACAACTGCGATCTGTTGATGCGGATTGCCAATAACGAAAAGGGGAAGCTGAAAGAAACCGCGCTGTACGCCCTGACACGCATCCGCGATCCGAAGGTCGACGCGTTTTTGTTGGAAAAGATCCGTAAAAACAGCCGTTTTCTGCACTATGCCGGCTATACCAACGATCCAGAAATCACCGCGCTGGTCTGCGCCAGCGTGAAGGAACAGCTGCAGTCTGTTCTGGAAGCGCAGGCGTTGCCTACGCTCGATGCGGAAAAGACGTTGATCGAGTCCTTGAAGCTTCTCGCCTATAAAACCGGTCCGGCCATCACGGCACTGGTGAGCTGGATTCTCGATCAGGACGCTGCGTTCAGCGTGGTCCGCGATCATCAAAAAAAGCCGTTCCGCACGCATATCCGCTTTGCGCGGGTCAAGCCGTTAGCGTATCTGGTGGCTGGCAGCTGCGAGCGGACGCTGAGTGAAACCGTATTGGAAATCGTGTTCACCAGCTGGCTGGCGGATCAAAACGCCGCGGCCGAGGCGCTGATCAAGACGTTGGTTCAGCACTGGCCGGACAAAGCTGCCGCGTTGTACGCTCGGATGCGTCTGATTCAGAACTTCGAGCAGGCTTACGAGGAATTGACGGAAGCGTTTGCCAATCAGCCGCGTTCCTTTTTCACTCAGCTCTGGGCCTGTGTGGAATACGATGAGGCTTTAAAGCAATACGTTTACCGCAGCGCCTTGATCGCCAATCCGCTTCAGGAAGACACGGCGGTCATTCCGCTGGGGAAGACACTCGATCTGCGCTGGATCGACCTGTTAACGGGACAGCGGAACGTGGAGAAGGGACTGTTTAAGAAAACCACGGTCAAAGTTTACGGCGCGGAGGATCCGTTAGGCAGCAGCGTGCTGGTGCATCTGGCCGATCCGGAAAACGAGCTTCTGAGGCAGAAGCTTTCCGATTATTTTGATCAACGCCGCCAGACGGCAGGGCACTTGTATTTTAAACAAGTTTACGGACTGCCGCTGAAAGAGGAGCTGCTTGCCTATTTAAAACACAGCGCTTTCGGTCCGGGGCAGATGGCGATGATGACGCGTGCTTTCTGCCGTCCGCGCGAAGCCGTTCCGGTCTTAACCGAGCTGCAGGACGATTGGAAGAAGAAACGGCCGAACGCCCAGTTGTGGGAGTTCTACGTGCTGGAAAGTGCGATCACGCAATGTGAAGAAAGCGAGGATGAATAATGGAAAATCAGAAATTTCAACGGCTGCCGGCCGAGATCTTGTATCAAACGGAGCTGGATACGTTAATCGCCAACGAACAATACCCGGTTCCGCCCGGCTGGAACATGTCGCCCCGTTCCGTCTTCACCTATATTTGCGGCGGGCGCAGCGGCAAGCTTGAGATCACGCCGAAATACATCGGCAACCCGCGCTTAGTCGAAATCGCGATCGCGACGCTGGTCACCGACCGGGCGCTGCTTTTGATCGGTGAGCCGGGTACGGCGAAGTCGTGGTTAAGCGAGCATCTGTGCGCGGCGATCAACGGCGATTCGACAAAAGTGATCCAGGGCACCGCCGGCACCAGCGAGGAAGCGATCCGCTATTCGTGGAACTACGCGATGCTGATCGCCAAGGGTCCCAGCGAGGAAGCCCTGGTCAAAAGTCCGCTGCTGCACGCGATGGAAAGCGGCAGTCTTGTGCGCTTTGAGGAAATCAGCCGCTGCGCCAGCGAGGTCCAGGATGCGCTGATCTCGATCCTGTCGGAAAAACGCGTGTCGGTGCCGGAGCTGAATCTGGAAATTCCGGCGCAGAAAGGGTTCTCTCTGATCGCCACCGCGAACACCCGCGACAAGGGCGTCAACGAGATGTCGGCGGCTTTAAAACGGCGGTTTAACATCGTTGTGCTGCCGGCGCCGGGCGATTTGAAGACGGAGATGGACATCGTTACCCAGCGGGTTGGCCAGCTGTCGGGATCGCTGGGTCTGCAGGCGAAAATGCCGGATCAGGACATTGTCGAACAGGTCGTCACGATCTTCCGCGAGCTGCGCGCCGGGGCGACGCTGGACGGTAAGCTGAAGGTGAAAACGACCTCCGGCGTCTTGTCCTCCGCCGAGGCGATTTCGCTCTTGGCGAACAGTATGGCGCTGGCGGCGAGCTTTGGGGATGGAAAAATCCGCGCTGCAGACGTGGCCGCAGGCTTGCAGGGAGCGATTGTCAAGGATGAAGCGAAAGACGGCGTGGCGTGGAAGGACTACCTGGAAAATATTCTGAAGAAGAAAGGCCTGGCCTATTACGAGCTTTATCATGCATGCATGGAGCTGAATAAATAATGGCGGCGGTTTTCGGTGTCCGTCATCTCTCACCGGCCTGTTCGCTCCATCTGAGCGCGTTTCTTGATCAGCTTCAGCCCCAGGTCGTCCTGATCGAAGGCCCGAGCGACTGCAGCGATTTCATCGAAGCGATCGTCAGCGCGGAACTGACGCCGCCGTTTGCGATCATGGCGTATACCGACACAACGCCGGTCCGCTCGGTTTTATATCCGTTTGCGTGCTATTCGCCAGAGTATGTCGCGATGCAATGGGCGCATGCCCATCAGCTGCCGTGCGCGTTTATGGATCTGCCCGCCGCGGCGTATCTGGCGCTGAATGACACGCCGGACAAACCGCAGGCAAACGATCAGGCGCAGGATCAGGCCGTCGATCTGAAGCTGGATGAAGAGGATCGCTGGGAACGGATGTTTGAGCATGAAACGGACGGGGCGAAGTTTACCGAAGCCCTGGCGCTGTTCGCGCATCATCTGCGCCAGCTTCAGCCGCCGGATGCGCTGACGCTGCGCCGTGAGGCGTTTATGCGCGGAGTCATCGATCATTATATTCAAAGTGGAATCGACGCGGAACGAATTGCGGTGATCTGCGGCGCTTACCATGGCGAAGGTCTTGAAACACCTTCGGCCTCAGGACAAGCAGAAAAGCTTCCGGCGCTGTCCGTCCGGCGAACGCTCATGCCGTATTCCTATTTCCGGCTGGCCTCGCTCTCAGGTTATGGTGCCGGCAATAAAGCGCCGGCCTACTATGAGCAACTCTGGCAGTATGGACGGGAGGGGCACCCTGATCAGGCGGCCGCGGCTTACTTATCGCAATTATCGTTTTATCAGCGCAAACATGGCTATTCTTGTTCCACCGCCCAGGTCATCGAAGCGCTGCAGCTGGCGCAGAGTCTGGCCGCGCTGCGGCAGGAAGCGGCGCCTTCTTTGCAGGATTTAAAGGATGCCGCGATGGCCTGCATGGGCGAGGGCCGGCCGGCGGTTTTAATGGAAGCGTTTGTCGATACGGAAATCGGCACGGCGATCGGAAGTCTGCCCCAGGGTCTGTCGCAGACGGCGATTCAGAATGATTTTTATCATGCGCTGCGGACGTTGAAGCTGCAGCGCTACAACACGCTGACAGCGAATTTACTGGAACTGGATCTGCGGGAGAAGACCACGGTGAAGACGGAAGCGTCCGCGTTTCTCGATCTGCGCCGGTCGATGTTTCTGCATCGGTTGCGGGTGCTCGGCGTTCCGTTTGGCACGCTGCGGCCGGGAACTCAGGCCCGCGGTGATTGGAAGGAAAGCTGGGAATTGAAGTGGAGCAGCACGGCGGAGATCACGTTGATTGAAGCTTCGCTTTCCGGCGACAGCGTCGCCTCCGCCGCGCAGTTTGTGCTGCGCCGGCAATTGGCTCAGGCGCAGCAGCTCAGCGAATGCGCGGCGGTCATGGAAGAAGCGTTTCTCTGCGGCTTGCAGGAAAGCCTTGACGATGCTTTAAAAGCAGTGCAGGCGCTGGCGATCGATTCCTCGGCGCTGGAGGAAATCGTCAAGACGGCGCGCCGGCTCAGCACGCTGCTGCGGTTTGGTTCGCTGCGGCGGATGGACAGTACGGCGATTGAGCCGTTGTTTCATCAGCTGTTTTACCGCGCGCTGCTGTTGTGTCCGGGCAGCTGCCAGTGCGATGGCAAAGCCGCCCGCGGCGTAATGGAAGCGCTGGGTTCCATCAATGAGCTGTCGATCCTGCACGACCATTACATGGAGGAAACCTGGCTGGACGTCTTAACCGAATTGTCCGGCCGCGACGACGTCCATCCGCTGTTAGGCGGCTATGCGGCGGCGATCCGGCTGGAACGGGGATTGTTAGCGGAAGCGGAGTTGGAGCAATGGATAAGCTACCGGCTGTCGCCGGGGGTGCCCGCGGAAATCGCTGCGGCCAGCTTTGAGGGCCTGATGCTGCGCAATCATTATGCCCTGATCGCCCGCGCGTATCTGTGGCGGCAGCTCGACGAATACATCGCCAGTCTGTCCGATCCCGATTTTCAGCGTATTCTGCTGGTTTTGCGGCGGGCGTTTGGTACGTACAGCGCCGCGGAAAAGCAAGCGGTCGCGCAGAATCTGGGCAGTCTGTGGCAGCTGGATGAAGACAGCGTTGCGGAAGTGCTCAACGACGAGTTAAAACAAGAGGAGCAAGATCTTCTGAGCGAACTGGAAGATTTTGATTTTGGTGAATTCTGATGGATACTCAACAAAAACTAACGCGCTGGCGGTTAATCCTCGGCGCTCAAACAGAATCTGAATTTTTGAAGCTGGATCCCGATTTTAAGCTGGACCGCCGTAGTTTGGCGCTGGATGCCGCGCTGGCGGCGGTGTATGGCGGGATCGGGGAAGCCGCGGGGGGCGGAGCCGGCCTGGGCCCCAGCCATCCGCAGATCACCAAGTGGCTGAAGGATATCCGCTCGCTGTTTGATCCGGATCTGGTCAAGGTCATTCAGCAGGATGCGATCGAACGGAAAGGCTGGAAGCAGCTGTTGATGGAGCCGGAGCTGCTGGAACAGCTGGAACCGGATTTGGAAATGGCCAGCGTATTGCTTACGTTAAAAGATTTAATCCCGGCGAAGTCGAAGGAACAGGCCCGTGCCTATATCCGTAAAATTGTCGAGCTGATCAACCGTCAGCTGGCCTCACAGCTGCAGCGGTGCGTGCATGCCGCCCTGGCGAAGCAGGAGCATTCCCCGCTGCCCAGCGCCGCGGCGATTGATTTTCCGTATACCGTGCGCAAAAATCTGAAGCACTATTCGCCTGCGCTGCAGACGATCGTGCCGGAACGCGTCTATTTCTTTGACCGCAAGCAGAAAAGCAACCGCTGGCATGTGATTCTGGATATTGATCAGAGCGGTTCCATGTCCAGCTCGATCCTCTATTCCTCCGTCACAGCCTGCATCTTGGCGAGTATGAACGCAGTGCGCACGCACGTCGTGGCATTCGATACGACGATTGTGGATCTCAGCGAGCTGTGCAGCGATCCGGTCGAGCTGCTTTACGGTTTCCAGCTGGGCGGGGGCACTGATATCCATAAATCGGTAAAATATTGCGAACAGCTGATTGAGGAGCCGAACAAAACAATCTTTTTCTTGATCTCCGATCTGGATGAAGGTGGCAATCACGCCGGCCTGCTTCACCGGCTGCAGGCGATGAAGGAAAGCGGTGTGACCGTGATCTGCCTGTTAGCGATTCAGGATGGCGGCAAGCCGTATTACAGCCAGGATATGGCCCAGCGCGTGGCCAATCTTGCGATTCCCTGTTTTGCCTGCACGCCCCAGCGGCTGCCGGAGCTGCTTCAGGCGGTTTTCCAGAACCAGGATCTGGCCCGGTTCGGCTGATTCACCTAAAAAGCGGCAAGGTTGGCGACGATCCTTTCCGCGGCATTGGTGATTAATTTTGTTTTGCGTGGAAAAATAGAAAAAAGCAGGGATTTTGCCCTGCTTTTTTCAGTACCGGAGAGAATCCGGCAGTCCTGATTCGAGTTAAGGAGGAAAACTTAGAACTCTTTCAGGTTAGAGAACTTCGTGTTCGGATCGCCATCGTTCTTAGAACGGATGTGCTGCTTTCCGTCACGGCCTGTAAACAGCATCGCGCCTTCGATCTTGCCCTGTTCGATAGCTTCGATCGCCATCTCATAGTCATAGACCTTGCCTGTGTTGGACTTAAATTCACACAGGTTTCCTTCGTTGTTCTTACGAACAGCGACGAAACGTTCTTTGCTGGATTCAGTTTTCTCGTTTTTTCTTGCCATATTTATCGCCTCCTGACATTATTCTGAACCCGCCCCGCATAAATATACTTGAGGTGATATTGTGAAATTCTGGAAATTTACAGCGGCGGATCTTTCGACTGTGCTGATCGATCAGACACCCCGTGCCGATTCAGCGGCGCGGATTCTGAGCTGGGGTCAGGGGATCGGCGGCGATCAGCTGGCCTGTGTTGGCGAACAGACCGGCGGCGGAAGCGGTCTGTTCGACGCGCAGGGCAACGACGGCCCCTCGCTCTTGGCGGCGGTGCTGGCCGAGGCAGCGTGGCAGAAACGCGTGCAGAATCAAACTCAGGGCACGATCCGGACACCGGACCGCTGGATCAGCTGGTTCATCGAGAAAAACGGGATTGCGCTGTGCGTGCCGCGCCCGCAGGTCACCAACGACTTCATCGGCTATTATGGTCAGCACGAATGCCGCGGGGACGGGATTCTGCCCTGGGATCCGCCGGATCATGCGGTGCATCGCTGGCGGCTGATCGATGCGCAGACCTTTTATCTGGATTCCAGCGTGCCGGTGCAGGGACGGATCTGCAGCAGCGCGGAAGGGGCGTTGTGCGCCTACACCTGCCTGCGGGAAGAAGGGCTGCTTTCCGGCCCGGCATTAGCGTTGTGCGAGGGCGGACGGTTTTGGATCCGGCCGCAGGGGAAGGCGCTGATCCTGACCACGCCGGTTTTTTTCATCGCCGAGGGTTCTCTATTTGAAAATTAACCTGAAGTCCAGTATAATAGGCGTCAGAGGTGATGGAAAATGATCGAAAACGTCAATGACTTCTTATCTGTTGCCTTTCTCGCGCTTCTTTTAATCGTTGCAGCGTTTCAGGTCGTCAAGCATTTCAGTTCGCGCCACGCGCGGCGGATTATGGATCTGGAACGGGATTACTATATCCAGGATTTTGAAGAAGACGAATAGGAATCCGATCATAAAATCAGACTCAAACGGCAAACGTACAGGAGGTAAACATGCTGATTCAAGAAATTACATCTGCCAATGCGCCGAAGGCGATTGGCCCGTACACCCCGGCGGTGAAGCTGGGCGACTTTGTTTATATGTCCGGCCAGATTCCGGTGGATCCGGCCAGCGGCGAAATCGTCGCCGGCGGCATCCAGGAACAGACTCACCAGGTATTAAAGAATATCGAAGCGCTGTTGGCGGAGATGAATCTGGAAATGCGCCACATCGTCAAGACGACGGTCTTCATGACCGATTTGGGCGAATTCAATGCGATGAACGAGATTTACGCTACGTATTTTGACCGGCCGTATCCAGCCCGTTCCACGGTGCAGGTCGGCGCGCTGCCGAAAGGCGCGAAGGTCGAGATCGAATGCCTGGTCATCGACACGCTCGTTTATGAACGTCAGATGCAGGGCGGCTGCGGAGGCTGCGGCGGGGGCTGTTCCTCGGATGAAGGCGGCTGCTGCGGCGGCGACTGCTGCGGAGAATAACGCGGACAAAAAAGAACTGCGGCTTCGCTTTCATGATTGTTTTGTCTTTGAACAATCAAAAAAAACAAGTAAATCAGAACAAAAATCACGGTTTTTACTCTCGCTTTGCGGGAGTTTTTTTATGTTTTCCCTGAAAGTAAGAATAAAGAAAAATAAGAGTGTTCAACGTGATCGGAAAATCATCATATGACTGTCCTGTTTGTATGAATTATGCGAAAGAATTAAAAATAAATCAGCTTTTCGCTGTTTGGCGCATAACAAAAATATTTACGAAAAACGAGAAAAAAACAGGATTTTTTAAATTTTCTGCAATGATTAATAGTGACGGATCACTCACCACTTGCACTTGAAGGGGAAACTATGAAAGATTTACTGATACTTTATTACGACTTACAAAACCGCTGCACGATCGCGATCGAGGCTGACGGAACGATTCACACATTGCCGGAAAAACCGGTGAAATGGCTGCGGCGCTGGTGCGTCGAGGCTGGCAGCAGTCTGGAAGGAAGACTGGAAGGTTATCGCAAAAAAATGGGGATTGTCCAAAAACCGGCGCTGTATATCGGAGGCTACCCGCCGCTGATTTTCATTCCGACCGTGTCAATGGAACGCGACGACTGTCTGTATCTGCGGGCCGACCGCATCCGCAAAATCACAAGCGTTGACGGAATGGCCGTGGTTTGTTTTGATACCGGCGTTGTTTACCGCTTACCGGTTTGCGCGCGAAGTCTGCGCCAGCAGCGCAACCGCAGCCTGCAATATTTGGAAATGTTAAGCGGTCTGCGATGAATCAGATGATGACGTTTGTCATAGAATGAAACGATGAGGAGGAAATTATGACGAAGATCAATCTGATATTCAACGAAAATCGGAATATTCAAAAAGAACAGTCCCGGCTTGAACGAATGGGGCTGAAAGACGAACTGGCAATCGTCAGCGACGAGCATCTTCTCGCTTCGGCAAAACCAGATCAGGTTTACTATGACAGCCAGCGTAAGTGCGGCTGCTTCTGGTCAGGCGTCCTTGATAACGAGGACGAACTGCGGTCGCTGTGGATCCAATACCGGCCGCAAAGCACAGGCAACAGTGCGAAAATGTTGGCGCAACTGTATGAAATTTTAAGTGAGAAGTTGTTTGAGAAGCTTGACGGTTGTTTCGTGATCGTGTTTGTCCAGGGGCATCAGTTGCATATCGTGCGCGATCCGATGGGCGTAAAAACGTTGTATTATACGCGCAAGCCGGATGGGGAATGGCTGTTCTCCGATCAGATCAAGGGATTGTTTGCCGAGGGCAGCCGCATGCCGGTCGTCAACCGGACCGCGCTTCTGGAGCTGTTTGCGTTAGGACCGTCGCATACCGAAGGGCAGACGTTCTATAAGAACATCGCGGAGCTGCCGATGGGGTATGCGCTGCTGATCCGCGACCGCAAGGAAAGCCTGCACGAATACTTTGATCTGGACGTGCACCGGCACAACGAGGATCTGGCCGCGACGGCGGCGCATGTCCGGCAGATGGTCAGCGATTCGCTGAACCGCCAGTGCGCAGCCTCGGACGTGCACGCGGCGTTTCTTTCCGGCGGTTTGGACAGCAGCATCCTGTGCGCGCTGGCGGCGAAGCGCGGACCATTAACGACATACTCGCTGGATTATGAGGACAACGCGCAGTATTTCAAGGGCTATGCGTATCAGACGACGCGCGACAACGAGTATATCGATGCGATGATCGAGCGGTATGCGTTCGATCATCATCCGTTAGTCATTGCCCAGCGTGAATGCGCGGAATTACTGGAACCGGCGATGATCGGCCGTGATGGTCCCGGCATGGCGGATGTCGATTCCAGCCTGTTGTGGATGTACGGCAAGGTCAGGGAACAGAATGGTTCGGTGTTGACGGGTGAATGCTCGGACGAGCTGTTCGGCGGTTATCCGTGGTTTTACCGCAGCGATCTGGTCAGTCTGAAATCTTTTCCATGGCTGCAGTCGCTGCCGCAGCGTGTGAAGCTGCTGCGCGCGCCGATGAACGAGCTGGACTATGAGGGCGCGATGCGTTCCGCTTACTGGGCGACCGTTCAGCGGGCTCCGAAGGATCTGTTTGACAGCGAACAGGATCAGCGGGCCAAGCTCATGACGTATCTGACTGTGCACTGGTTTATGCAGACGCTGGTGCAGCGCCAGGAAGCGATGGCGGCTCTGACAGGCTTGACCGTGCGGGCGCCGTTCTGCGACGCGAAGCTCTACCAATATCTGTATAACGTGCCGTGGTCGATGAAATTCTATAAGGGCGAAGAGAAGGGACTTTTGCGGCTGGCGTTTGAAGACATCCTGCCGGCCAAGGTCGCGCACCGCAAGAAAAACCCGTATCCGAAGACCTATCATCCGGAATATACCCAGCGTGTCAAGGACCGTCTGCAGACACTGATCAACGATCCTGAGTGCCGTTTGTGCGAGCTGCTGGAGCCGGCGGGATTGCAGGAATTGATCGACACCGACGGCGGCAGTTTTGCCAAACCGTGGTTCGGTCAGCTGATGATGGGGCCGCAGCTGCTGGCGTATTTTATTCAGCTGGAACTGTGGCTGCGCCGCTACCAGATCCGCATCGAATTCTAAGATTTCAGATTCCTGTCTTTTTGGCTTGAAAGACAAAATAAAGATGATAAAATGAGGAATGGAAAAAAAGAGGAGATTTTATGTCAAACCAAGCCAAAAAAGACTGTAAAACACTGATTGCAGTCATTATTTCCGCCTTTGTCTACGCGCTGGCGATGAAAGCTTTCGTCGAGACCGGCAATCTGTTCCCGGGCGGCTTCGCCGGCCTGTCCCGCATGTTCAGCATGTCGCTGTCGAAATTCGGCGGGATTACGATTCCGTTCAGCGTCTTCTACTTCCTGCTGAACATTCCGCCGACATTGTTAGTCTACAAATATGTCGGCCACCGCTTCACGATCTTTTCCGTGCTGCAATATTCGCTGACCAGCTTGTTTACAGAGTTGCTTCCGACCTTTCCGATCACCAGCGACATGCTTTTGATCGCGGTATTCGGCGGCATCTTGGGCGGCCTGGCAATCTCAATCGCGCTGCGCGCGGATGCCAGCAGCGGCGGCACCGATTTCATCGCGATCTACGCCTCGACGAAATACAACGCGCCGACCTGGTCCTACGTCATGTATTTCAACGCCGCGATGTTGGTGCTGGCGGGTATCCTGTTTGGTTGGGAACAGGCGCTGTATTCAATTATTTATCAGTTCTGCAGCACCCAGGTCGTGCAGACGATGCATCTGCGCTACAAGCTGAATTCCTTGTTTATCATCACGGAGAAGCCGGAAGAAGTCTGCGACGCGGTGTTCCATTACTGCCGTCACGGCATCACCAAGCTGTGGGGCGAAGGGGGCTTCTCGCATACGCCGCGGTGTCTGTTGTTCATGACGGTCAACGCGTATCAGGTTCACGGCTTGATCGAAGCGATCCGTCTGGTCGATCCGAAGGTGTTCATCAACGTGTCCAAAACCGATAAAATCATCGGCAACTATTATCAGAAACCGCTGGATTAATTTCATCTGGGACGTTCTTTCATCAGAACGTCTTTTTTTCCGCTTTTCGACGAAGTTAAACAAGCTTTGCGCTTTTAAGCGGGTATGCTGAGTTTAACGGAAGGGGCGAAGCACATGGACTATCAGGTCAACGATCCTGAACTGCAGCGAAAGCTGGATCTGGCGGACAATGTCATCCAGCCGAAAACCCGCCAGGAAAGCCGGCTGCAGCGCTACTGGCAAAGCGTGGGGTGGAAGCACGCGGATAAAAAAAACCTGGGACTACCACCATCCCAGGCTGCGGACAGCTGAGGCTGTCCGTTTATCGTTTGCGGAACTCAAGACCGATTTTGCGCTGAACCTTTTCCAGCTTGCGGCTGGCCAGCCGCTGCGCTTTGACGGCGCCCTCGGCCAGCGTTTCCTCGATCAAGGTTGAATTGATGATCTCGTTGTAGCGGGCCTGAATTCTTTCCAGCTCACCGCAGACGACGTCCGCCACGGCGCTTTTGAATTCCCCATAGCCTTTGCCCGCGAAGCGTTCGGCAATCGTTTCGATCGCTTCACCCGAGAGCGAAGACATGATCGTCAGCAGGTTGGCGATGCCCGGCTGGTTTTCAGGGTCAAAGCGCACGCACGCTTCGTTGTCCGTCACGGCCGACATGATTTTCTTGCGGGCTGATTTGAGATCTTCCAGCAGATAGATGCAGCCCTTGTCGCCTTTGTCGGATTTGGACATTTTCTTTGACGGATCGCTGAGCGACATGATCCGCGCGCCTACCTTCGGAACGACCGGCTCCGGAATCCGGAATGTTTCGCCATAGCGGTTGTTAAAGCGGTTGGCGATGTCGCGGGTCAGCTCGACATGCTGCTTCTGATCCTCGCCGACAGGAACGTAATCCGCGTCATAGATCAGAATATCGGCTGCCATTAAGCACGGATAGGTGTACAGGCCGACCGTCAGGTTCGTTTCGCCTTTTGCGACCTTATCCTTATACTGCGTCATCCGGTTCAGCTCGCCCTGGTAGCTGTTGCAGTTCATAATAAAGCCCAGCTGCGCGTGTTCCTTGACGTCCGACTGTAAGAAAATCGTTGCCCGCTGCGGATCCAGGCCGCACGCCAGATACAGCGCCACCGCGTCCTTCAGATTCTTTTTCAGCTCTTTGGGATCCTGATAAACCGTGATGCAGTGCAGGTTGGCAATGAACACAAGCATTTCGTATTCATCCTGATACTTGACGAAATTGCGCAGGGCGCCGATATAGTTGCCCAGCGTCAGCTGTCCGCTCGGCTTAATCCCGCTGAGCATGACTTTTCTTTTGTCAGTGTTTTCCATCATTTCTCCTCCTAAAATAATAAAAAACGCCCCGATCACCGGGACGCTTCCGCGTGGTACCACCCAGCTTGTTTTCCAGACGTCTGAAAAACCGCTCATGCAGGATAACGGCCTGTTCCGTTGGAAAACTGACGCTCTCCAAGGCTCCAAAAACCCAATTCACGAAAGATTTCTGCGGATGAGTCGCACCGTTCCTCATCTCTCTGGATGTCACAAAATCCCGCTACTGCTTTTTCTTCGTTGCTTTTCTTAATTTAAGCACAAACCGATCGAACATGCAAGCCGGATCGGACCGGACTGCTTGAAAAAATCACGAAATTCATCCGAGAATCGGCAGGGCCGGATTGAATTTCCGGCTGTTTCATTGTATGATAAAAGCTCAAAAGAACTCACAACGGCGTTGAGCTTGATTTCAGCCCGGCTGTGCGCAATAGAAATGGCGGTGCAATTTATGATCGTAGTGTATACTTCACCCGGCTGTGCTTCCTGCCGAAAGGTCAAACAATGGCTGAAAGAGCGGAATCTGCCGTATATAGAAAAGAACATTTTTACGACGCTGCTCAACGAAACGGAGATCCGGCATTTGTTGATGCGCAGTGAAAACGGCTCGGAGGATATCATCTCCAAGCGCTCAAAAATCATCCAGCAGAACGCGATCGACCTGGACGACATGACGATCAGCGAGCTGGTGCATTTCATCCAGGAAAATCCATCCGTGCTGAAACGGCCGATCATCCTGAATGAACGGAACTTCCAGGTCGGCTACGACGAGGAGGAGATCGACGCGTTCGTCCCGCAGCAGCTGCGCTCTCTGGCCCGGCTGTCCTGCAACGCCAGCTGTCCGAATTACGCCGGCTGCGGCAAGATCCGGGAAGAAGCCTGACAAGCATCTGCGGATGCTTGTTTTTTTCCTCAAATCCAAAAGAAACAAAGGGAGGATGAATGATGAAAATCTTAGTCGGTTTATCCGGCGGCGTCGATTCCGCCGTCGCGGCGTATCTTTTAAAACAACAGGGGCTGGACGTAACCTGCGCGTTTATGCGCAACTGGGATTCGATGGCCAACAATGATTTCTTAGGCAATCCGAATGCGGACGATGACGTGTGTCCGCAGGAAAAGGACTGGATGGATGCTAAAAGCGTCGCCGACAGCCTGGGATTAGAACTGCTGCGCGTGGATTTCGTCAAGGAGTATTGGGATAACGTTTTCTCTAACTTCCTGCAGGAATACAAGAAGGGCCGGACGCCGAATCCCGATATTTTGTGCAACAAATACATCAAGTTTTCAAGCTTTCTCGATTTCGCCCGCAGCCGCGGTTTCGATACGCTGGCGACCGGCCATTATGCGCGTGTGCGGCACGAAGCAGACTTCAGCGGTTTATACAAGGCGCACGACCTGAATAAGGATCAGAGCTATTTCCTTTGCCAGGTTGCATCTGACGCACTGCGGCATACGTTGTTTCCGTTAGGCGAAATTGAAAAGCCGGAAGTGCGGCGGATCGCGAAGGAACTGCGGCTGTCGATTGCGGAGAAAAAGGATTCGACCGGAATCTGTTTTATCGGCGAGCGCAACTTCCGGGAATTTCTGAAGAACTACCTGCCGGCCAAATCCGGCAAGATCGTCGACGTGATCAGCCGCCGCGTCTTAGGCGATCATGAGGGCGTGCTGTATTACACGATCGGTCAGCGCAAAGGCCTGGGGATCGGCGGCGAGGGCGGACCGTGGTTTGTCGTCGGCAAGGACGTCGTCCATAACGAGCTGCTGGTGGCCAGCGGCGAAAGCAACGATTGGCTCTTAAGCGATACCTGTCTGGTCAGCGGCGTCAACTGGCTGGCCAGGACAAAACCGCAGGGCGCGCTGTCCTGCTGCGCGAAGTTCCGCTATCGTCAGAAGGATAATCCGGTGACGCTGGAATTCCTCGATGAAACGACTGTCAGACTGACCTATCCTCAGCAGGTCGCTTCGGTGACCCCGGGGCAGCAAGCGGTCTTCTATCTGGGCGAGCAGTGCCTGGGCGGGGGCGTGATCGAGGAAGTCTGGCATCGCGGACAATCGCTGACGGACCGGATCCGCAGCTTTGAGCCATGAACCGAGTCAGGCTGTCAAAGCGCCGGGTGCAGGTCATCCTGTTCAATTATTTCGCGGGCTACCTGTTTCTTTATCCCCTGTTGATCGGGGTGCTTTTCCGGCTGTTTGCACCCTTAGGGATTCCCAATCTTGACCGGATGCTGGAAAATCTGGTCTATATCCTGGTTTTCACGGTGACGGTCAGCGCAGCCTGGCCGCTGTTGAAGGAACATCTTGAGCGCTTTCGGCAGAACCGGCGGGCGATTGTCAAATCGACGCTGACGCGCTATGTTCAGATGTGGCTGGTGATGTATGGGATGAATCTGGCGATCATTCTGATCACCGGGCTGTCAAGCAGCCACATCTGAACATAGCGCGTCAGCGTCGATTTGACA
>PVML01017349.1_pt1 | contig 28026 bp, 26 predicted proteins | sample 1853371 | NCBI WGS metagenome assembly PVML01 (sample SAMN08533508, study PRJNA380276) | Human gut metagenome, whole genome shotgun sequencing project. | isolation source: participant 1, chromium library | host: Homo sapiens | collected 2017 | reverse complement strand
CTTCATTGGGTCTTTTTTTTGTTGGAGGAGGGCAGTATGCGGTTTAAAAAGATTTATGTGGAAATTACTAATGTCTGCAATATGCATTGCTCATTCTGTATCCAAAATAAACGGCCTCAGCATTTTATGACCATCGATGAATTCAGTCATTTCATTAATGAAATCAAGCCTTATACAAGCATGATCTATCTGCATGTTCTTGGTGAGCCGCTGCTTCATCCCCAGCTGTTTGACTTTATGAAGCTGGCAGAGGCTGCCGGCTTGTTTGTGCAGCTGACAACCAATGCCACCTTGATTGACAGGTGCCTGAACGGATTATGTGAAGCACACAATCTGCGGCAGATTAATATCTCCGTTCATAGCTTTGCACAGCATAGTGAATCAGAGCAGCTGGCTTACTTGAAAAGTATCAGTGACGCCGCACGTAGGCTCAGTGATGCTGATAAATACGTTTCTTTGCGCTTATGGAATATGCGCGGTGATGAGCCGTCTGCCGAAACAAAGCAAGCAATGGGATTTTTTGAAAATGAATTTCAGACAGCCATCAATGCCGGTGAGCGTCGTCAGTCAATAAAACTGATGAAGCAGGTGTTTCTTCAATTTGATGAGGTATTTCAATGGCCTGATCTTGCCAATCCCTATGTTTCCGATACCGGCCGCTGTCTAGGCTGGCGTCAGATGTGCGGCATTTTATGTGATGGCACAGTAGTGCCCTGCTGTCTTGATAGTCAAGGCATTGAATCAATGGGAAATGTTTTTCAAACATCTTTTTCGGATATTGTAACAAATAAAGCAAATGCTGCTATGCTTGATGAGCTGAAAAGTGGTACAATTAAACGTAAGCTTTGTCAGCATTGTTCATATCGCTTACGTTTTCAAAAGGGAGGAATTTAATGAATACAAAAAGTAATAAAATGGCTACCATGCCTATACCTAAATTAGTTTTAAATATGTCACTGCCTGCAATCCTGGCAATGACGGTGCAGGCTTTATATAACATTGTCGATTCATACTTTGTAGCGAAGGATACATTAAGCGGCTTGACAGCTGTTTCACTCGCTTTCCCAATCCAAATGATCATTGTCGCATTATCGGTTGGTATCGGGGTAGGTATCAACTCATGCGTATCAAGAAATCTTGGCGCTCACAATGAGGAAGACGCGATTAATACCGCAGAACATGGATTGGTGCTGACTATGTGTCTGTATCTGATTTTATTGCTGCTGGGGTTGTTTGCCGTTGATTTATACATACCGCTGTTCACCAGCGATCCAGCTGTCATTACATCTGGCATTGCTTATACGAAGATCGTATTGATTTTCTCATTCTCACAGATGCTTGCGCAAAGCATTATCTCAATTCTTCAGGGAACCGGGGATATGGTTTCATCGATGTATGTGCAGCTGACAGGGGCGATTGCTAACTGTATCTTAGACCCAATTATGATCTTTGGTTTGTTTGGCTGTCCTGCACTGCATGTAGCGGGAGCTGCTTATGCGACGGTCATCGGCCAATTTCTGTCATTGCTGCTGGCATTATTTCTGCTGTACCGCAAAAGGGATAAACTGCCGATTTCATTGCGCACCTTTAAATTCAGACCTTCTATTTTGACCAATATTATTCGCATCGGCCTGCCTTCCGCGGTTATGCAGGCGGTAGGTTCAGTTATGGTTACCGGCATGAACTTGATTTTATCACAGTTTGGTGACGCAGCGATCACGGTTATGGGTATCTATTTCAAGCTGCAAAGCTTTGCGTTTATGCCTTTGTTTGGTATGAATCAGGGTGTCTTGCCGATCCTGAGCTTCAATTACGGTGCTCAGATCAAAAGCCGCTTTATGCAGGCACGGCGCTTCGCAACCAATCTGGCACTTGGCTATACATTGATTGCTTTAGCTGTATTCCAGCTCTTTCCTGAACAGCTGATGGCAATCTTCTCCGCTGAGGGAGAAATTATGGCGCTGGGCATTGTATCCCTGCGGATTTTAAGTCTTGCTTTCCCAATCGCGGCAATCAGCATTTCGCTTTCACCGGTCTTTCAGTCATTGGAACGAGCTTCAATTACGATGATTACTTCCATCCTGCGTCAGCTGGGCTTGCTGCTGCCTTTATCATGGCTGCTCTTTAAGCTGTTTGGCGCCTATGTCGGCTGGCTCGCATTCCCGATTGCGGAATTGATCGCGACGATTTATAATATAGTCATGTATCGTAAAGTAAAAGTAGAAATTATTGACAGAATGCCTGATAAGGCTGAGGAGGTAGCAGTATGATTTTACTTAAAAACGGAACCGTTTATACAATGGACGAAGCCGGTGTGTTTGTCGGTGATGTAAAGTTTGACCAAGGCAAAATTGTCGCCGTCGGCAAAGATTTGTCAGCGGATGGCTGTGAGGTTATCGACTGTACTGGCAAGAATATTTATCCTGGTTTTATTGACGGTCATTCGCATTTGGGAATGCAGGAATCAAGCATTCGTTTTGAAGGTGATGATGTAAATGAAATGAGTGATCCTCTGACTCCGCATGTACGTGCTATCGACGCGCTGAATCCGATGGATGAGACAATTCATAACGCGGCTTGCGGCGGTGTTACGACGGTATGTTCCGGGCCGGGCAGCGCGAATGTGATCGGCGGAACCTTTGCCATCTGGAAAACGAATGGACATGTGATTGACAAAATGGTAATCAATCCAATGGCGGCGATGAAATGTGCTTTTGGTGAAAATCCTAAGCGTGTATACAGTGATAATAAGATTAAGACAAGGATGCAGACTGCCGCTTATCTGCGTGAAACATTAATGAAGACCAAGGAATATATGGCTAAAAAAGCATTGGCTGGTGATGATATAAGCAAGCAGCCGGCTTATGATATGAAGTTGGAGGCGATGATTCCGGTTCTTGAAAAGAAAATCCCTTTAAAAACGCATGCTCACCGTGCTGACGATATTCTCACCGCCCTGCGGATTGCCCGTGAATTTGATGTGCTGATGACGCTGGATCATTGCACAGAGGGTCATCTGATTGTCGATGAGGTAAAAGCAAGCGGCTTCCCGGCTTTTGTCGGACCGTCATTAACTGATAAGTCAAAGTTTGAATTAAAAAATCTTACTTTCGCGACTGCCGGTATCTTAAATAAAGCCGGTGTTAAAATTGCTTTAATTACTGACGCACCGGTAATTCCTCAGGAATATCTGCCGCTGTGTGCCGGACTGGCCTGCAAGAAGGGCTTGGCTGAAATGGAAGCTTTAAAAGCTATCACGATCAATCCAGCGGAAATCTTAGGTATCGCGGATCGTGTCGGTTCATTAACTGCTGGGAAGGATGCTGATATCGTAGTCAGTGACGGCAATATATTTAATACCTTGACGAATGTAAATTATACATTCATCAACGGGGAAATGGTTTATCAATTCTAAAATACAGGCACTGAATCATTCAGTGTCTTTTTTATTATATAGGAAATTTCATTTTCAAGCATCAAATCACCAATATCTCATTATGAAAAGTGATCTAAAAAATGATAAAACTTGATGAAATTATCGTGTAAATATGGTATACTATAAGTAATAAAAAACATATATTTAATCATTAAATTCAACCTAAGCATCACCTAGTTTCCTTTGTATCAATCGAATCTCAGTGGATGCTTTTTTGTTCAAGGGTAGGGGAACATCAATGAAGTGTTTATCTTATTCAAATCGTTTCTATTATAAAGAGTTATCCGAAGAAGATGCGAGTTGTATTAAGAAGGATTTGATCCTGTATAACTCTATGCTTCATACAGCTTATAAGAAACTCTATTTAACTTGTTTTCATGGTGTCAAGGATGCAGTCTCTTTACAAAAACAACTAAAAGCAAAATATGGTACGAATGATTATTTTCCTTCATCTGCAATACATGAAGCCAGAGCCCTGCTTAAAAGTAATATTGAAATCAATCAGCAATTGAAGAAAGCATGTACTAAACGGATTGAGAGAATCAAAGAGAAGATTCGCAAGGATAACAAGTCTTTACAGAACTGGCAGAAACAGAAAGAACAATTAATTCAAAAAAGCAAGGAACATGAAACTAGTAAAACAGACTATTTGTATGAGGTACAGATCGTCAGTCCGAATATCAAACAGTTAAAACATAGAATCGGGTTACTGACCTTTAAACTAAACCGAGAAACGGATAAGCTGAATCATTTGAACTTAGGCGTAAAAGCCGCTTGCTTTGGTTCAAGGAAGAAGCTACATCATGATCTCGAAGCTTATCGGTATGAGCGAAGAAAGCGCATGCTGATACCTGGCAGACGGCAGGGAAAATACAGCAACAATCTCTTCAAATATCATCTTGAATCCGGGATCATGGTTTATCGAGGCACAGAGAAAGAAGTTCATTTACCGATTCGTTTTTATCATCATGCAGAGAAATTAGAAAGAGCAGTCAGATTACCGCATAATACTGCCGGTAAAGCCGTAGCTTATGAACTCTATGACCATGGTGAATATTTCATTATCAAAGCGATCATTGAGGTGGAACCAAAAATGATCATGACCAAAAAGGAAGAAGGCAGTATCGGTATCGATATCAATGTGGATCATATCGCGGTTGCCCACATCGATCGGCAAGGCAATCTGTGCAGACAGCAGATCCTGTCGATGAAGTTAAAGGGAAAGACAAGGAATCAGCGAAAGCATGAGATTGCGGAAACAGCGAGCAAGATCATTCATGAATGTGTACATACTCATAAACCATTAGTGATGGAAGCCTTGGACTTTAGTGATAAAAAGCGGAAACAGCGTTATCAGCCAAAAGGACTGAATCGAATGCTGAGTGAATTTGCTTATGCACAAATCAGTGAAGCCATCGAACGAAAAGCAGTCTATGAAGGAATAGAAGTGATTAAAGTAGATCCAGCGTATACGTCACTGATTGGAAAATTAAAGTATGTACGGGATAAGGGAATGAGTGTGCATCAGGCAGCGAGTTATGTAATTGCAAGAAAGGGGATCGGATATAAAGAGAAGATCTTAAGAGAATATCGAGTGTTCGTAAAAGAAAAGCAAACACAAGCAGAGCAATGGGCATCGGTTGGTAAAAAAATAGGAAAAGCGAGTATTAAAGAATGTCAGCTAACCGCCATATTAGCATTATTCAGATAACATAAAAAAATCAGTTCAATGAATCAAAGTGAATAGACCCAAACTAGAAGAAAAGGCTGTTTACTTGATGGAAATCATTGAACTGATAAAAAGAATTCCTGTATGGATTTGCTCGGGTGCGACTCCAATACCGATAGGTAGAAAGAGAGAGACATTGAAATACAGGAAGGAACAGCGCCGCGAGAAAGGCAGCTGGGTGTCATCATTGATGGCATGATTTTCCTTAAGGATTGAAGGAAATCATTTTCTTGTTACAAACCAGTCATTTATTCATGTTTTATTTATGTTATAATGACACATAGAGATGAGAAATGAGGGATATCTATGAGTAAATTATTAATTGTCGAAGATGATGAAACCATCGCTTTAGGCTGTGAGTATTCTTTTAAAAAGGAAGGCTTTGAAGTCATGGTAGCGAAAAACTGCGCACAGGCTAAGGAGCTGCTTTCAAGAAACAGCTATGACTGTCTGATTCTTGATCTGGGCCTGCCTGACGGCAACGGCTTTGAAGTCTGTGAATATGCCAAATCAGTTGGTTCACCAGCGGTTATTTTTCTGACTGCCAGAGATGATGAAAATGATATTGTATTTGGTTTGGATATGGGCGGTGATGACTACATCACGAAGCCGTTTGGCCTTAAAGAACTGATGTCCAGAGTGAAGGCTGTTTTGCGCCGCAAGAACCAAAATCCGGATCAGGAAAAAATTATTTCATTAGGTGATTTAAAAATTTATTCATTAAAGGGCAAGGTTTATAAGAAGAATCAGGAGGTTTTTCTATCGGCCATGGAATATCGTCTATTGATGACGTTAGCTACCCGTAAAAATGAAATCCTGAAACGTGAAGAGCTGCTGGACAGCATTTGGGATATCGGCGGTGATTTTATCAATGACAATACACTGACCGTTTATATCAAGCGGCTGCGTGAAAAGATTGAAGATGACCCGCAGAACCCGAAGCTGATTGAAACAATCCGCGGTATCGGATATCGTGGTATCAGCCGTGAATAAAATGAAAGACCGCCGCCTGCGCCAGACCTTGATACTGCTTGTGCTGGCCTTGACGGTTACGGTAGGTATGGTTTTTTTTCTGGCATCGAAGTCAGTCAATTTCATCGAACGCCAGCAGATCCGCAGAAATGCGGAGATTATCGGCTTGATCGCTGAGAAATATCCAGATGCTCAGAGTGAAGTTATTAAGCTGTTTCAAAGTGAACATCTGTCTACCAGTGAATTGGGAGAAGAAATCTTTCAGAAATACGGAATGGATTTCGCAAGCGGTAATATTGTTGGCAATTATCGTGAAGCGCAGCTTTATATCGTATCGATTTTTCTGGTTTTAATTGCGCTTTTCTGCTTCGCGGTCTTTTTTATCTTTTACTTTTATCTGAAACGAATGGATAATTCATTAATTAATATCTCAGAATATATCAATCGATTATTAAATAAAGATTATGCTTTAGATATCATTGATAATGATGAGGGTACTTTAAGTTCGCTTAAAAATGATATTTATAAGGTTACTGTGATGATGAAGGAGCAGAATGAATTGCTGAAGCAGGATAAAATGCTGCTGGCGAATAATCTGGCGGATATATCTCATCAGCTTAAAACGCCGCTTACCTCGATGCTTTTAATGTCAGATCTATTAGACAGTGATGAATTGACTAAGGAAGAACGCAAGGAATTTTTACGGGTGATCAAATCACAGCTGAAGCGGATTGAATGGTTAGTATCCTCGCTGCTGAAGCTGTCTAAGCTGGATGCGAAGACGATTGAGTTTAAGAAGGATCAGATTCATGCCCATGATTTATTGCGTAAGGCGATTGAGCCGGTTTATATGATGATTGAAACAAAGGATCAGCAATATTTGGTCAGCGGTGATAATCCGCTGATTGAAACGGATGTCAACTGGACCTGTGAGGCTTTTGTTAATATCTTGAAGAACTGCAGTGAACATACACCGCAGGGCGGTATTCTGAAGGCTGAGGTTTTTGATACGGTAATGTATACAGAGTTTGTTTTATCGGATAATGGTGTCGGTATTGATGCTAAGGATCTGCCTTTTATCTTTGATCGTTTCTACCGCTGTTCGACAGTCAGCAAGGAAAGTGTCGGTATCGGTTTAGCCATGGCTTATTCAATCATAACCGGTCAGGATGGTACGATCAGTGTTCAGTCTGTATTGAATCAGGGTACTTCATTCTCGATTCGTTTTTATAAGAAGTAGGTGACGTAATGGAAATATTAAAAGTATCGCATATTTCAAAAGTATTCGGTAATAAACAGCCTTCGGTAGTCCTGAAAGATATTAGCTTTACTGTTAAAAAGGGAGAATTTGTGGCGATTGTCGGACCTTCCGGTTCAGGCAAATCAACGCTGCTGCATATTCTTGGCGGTCTGGAGCCGCCGACTTCCGGCTCGGTTTCGATTGATCGGACCAGTCTGTATAATCTGAGTGAGGATCAGCTGACTATTTTCCGACGCCGCCAAATCGGCATGATCTATCAGTTTTATAATCTAGTGCCGACATTAAACATCCGTGAAAATATCCTGCTGCCATTATTGCTGGATAATAAAGAGGTTGAACAGAGTTATTTAAATCAGATCATCACATCATTAAATATCGATAAAATCATGGAATACTATCCCTCACAGCTTTCCGGCGGCCAGCAGCAGCGGGTTGCCATTGCGCGTTCATTGATTCATCATCCGACTTTGGTATTGGCTGATGAGCCGACTGGAAACTTGGACAGCATGAATTCAAGAGAGATCGTCGATTTGCTGAAACTGGCTAATAAACGAACCAATACGACGATTCTTTTAATTACGCATGATATGAATATTGCAATGCAGGCTGACCGGATTTTTGAAATGAATGCCGGTGAGATTAAAGAGGACAAGTAGGCTTCATGAATATTCTGAACGTTTATATAAAGAAGTATCTAAAGGAAAACCGGCATCGTACAGCCTTATCGATTGCCAGTATCGCACTGGCTGCCGCGATGATTTTTTCAATGTCGGCGATTATGACTTCCATCTATGTGAGTATAAATGAAAGCCTTGTCCGTTCAACGGGGAATTATCATGCTGTTTTTACCGATGTGAATCAGAACTTTGCCTCTTATCTTGATATGAATATGAAAATTGAGGAGGAAATGAAGGTTCAGCATTATGGCGTTTCCTATCTCAGCGATTCAATGAATAAACAGAAGGCTTATCTGCGTCTGCTTGGTTTTTCATCCTCGGCGATGCAGAATCTGGATATTGATCTGGTTGAGGGCCGGCTGCCTAGAAACAGCAATGAAATCATTGTTTCACAGTCTTTGCAGTATGAGGGAAAGATTAAAATGGTACCGGGCTTACAGGTGGTTTTAAACCTTGGTGAGCGAGTTAGTGAAGCGGGCAATAAGCTTGATGAAGCGGCGCCGATTGAGGATAATGAACAGTTTTTACCGCTGCACAGCGGCAGCTATGAGGTAGTCGGTGTATTTGAAACTCCCAATTTTGATTATGATAATCCTTTCTATTCAGTCATTACCGCTTATGATGAGAATGCGGATCTGCCGATGGATATTTATCTGCTTTATAAGGATATTAAAGATACTTATCAGGTAACTGGATCATTGAGTCAGCTGTTTAAGGGTGAATATGCGGCTTTCAGCTATAATGATACATTACTTAAATATAATAATGTGTTTAATGAGCGTTTGATTTCATTTCAGATGCTGGTGCTGATTGTTTTCTTCCTGCTGTTCTTTTTAGTTATTGCCGGTGAATTGATTTTCAGCAGCTTTGCGAATGCGTATCTGAATCGTGAAAAGCATCTGGCAATCTTTAAGAGTATTGGCGCTACCGGTCATCAGATTCGCATGATGATCGTCTATGAGGGTATTGTGATTCTTGGTCTAGCTTTGCCGATGGGGCTTTTAGCCGGCTATGGTTTCACAAGCGGCACCTTTTATGTGGTGAATCAGCTGCTGAAGCGGATCGTTGTGAGTGCCGTCCAGCTTAATTTTCATTATACATGGCAGCTGATGCTGCTAAGCGGTGGGGCTGCCTTGTTCTTCTCCTTCTGTTCAATGCGTTTAGCGGCCAAAAAAACAAGCCGCAAATCGATTCGATCCACGCTATTATCCAACGATGAGGTTGATGAAGAACGTAAGCCGTATCTTGATCTTCAAAATAGATTTTTAAGCATCGATAATAAATTAACACTGAAGCATCTGAAACAGAATCATAAGCCTTATCGTAAAATCATCTTTCTGCTGAGCAGTGTCATGGCATTGTTTATTACAACACAGACCGTATTTGATTATATGCGTCAGGGCGTGTTTCTCAATATCGATGATGCCGGTTATGATGTTAAGGCAGTCATTATGAATGATAAATATCCAACTAGACTGATTACCCGCTTAAAGCTCAGCGATGGATACTCAAGAATGCTGGTAGCGGAAATGGTTAACGTGACAAGTAATGATCTAAGCGCGTTCAGCGATGAGTTTAAGGCATTATATAATATTGATGAGACCGTGACTTTTACGCTGATTTCATATAGTGATGATGTGCTTGATTACTATATCAAACGCAATAGTCTGGCAAGAAATCTTGAAATTATCAAGAATTTGGATCGGCCGGTAGGTATCCTGTATAATCAGGCATATGACGCGGATAATCGTAAAATCGTTGAAATAGCGGATGCTGACCGCATCAATAATATTTATAGCCTGTATCCATCGGATATAAAGCTCTTTGATAAGCTTGAGGTTATTTCTACCCATGCTCAGCTGCCGGGGCTTACGATGCAGGATACGCCGCAGATGATTATCTCTGACGCGATGATGCAGCAGGTCATTGCTGAATTAAAAAGTGTCGGCTCTTATGAGGAACATTTCACAGTCTTCTTTAAGAGCAGCAATCCTAACGCGCTTGAGGGAATGCTGAATATGCTGCCGCAGGGTGAGGGAGTAGATACCTTTGAGGTCATTAACGCAGTCGCCCGCCAGCTGGAAACAAAGACGATCAAGGCATTGCTTGAAATCATGATGTATGGCTATATTATTCTGATTGCATTAATGGGTATGGTAGCGGTATTTAATATCTCAAGTGTTAACTTTGAGTACCGCCGGCGTGAATTTGTGCTGTATCGCATGCTGGGTCTTCGAATGCGTTCTGTCCGCAGGATGATTTTCAGTGAATTGATCTTCTATGGCTTAAAGATTCTAATGTCATCGATCATTTTGAGTCTGATTGTAAATGGTCTGCTTTATACGTTTATGTTTAAACCGATGGGCATGCATTTCCATTTAGAAAAGACAAGTATTATTGTTTGCTGTGCGCTGATTCTGATCGTATCAATCATGCTGATGCTTTATGCTTCTCATAAAATACGGATCAGCCGTTATAGTGAAGAGGCAAAGAATGAAATTTCATTATTATAAGCTGTAAAAAATTACACTAAGGGAAACACTTTTCAAAAAGTGTTTCTTTATGTTATACTAGAGCAACAGGAGGTTTAATTATGGGTGATGCAATTAAATTAATAGGTATTGTTATCATTGTGGCAGGCTTTGCATTAAAGCTTGATGTATTGGCTGTCGTATTGATTTCCGGACTTGTAACCGGATTAGTTTCAGGGATGTCTTTTGTTGAAATATTGAGAATTATCGGTGATTCTTTTGTCAGCAATCGCCTGATGTCAATCTTTTTAATCAGCTTCCCAATCATCGCTGTTTTAGAGCGATACGGCTTGAAGGAGCGAGCCGCCTATTTGATCGGACAGATCAAGAAGGCGACCGCTGGCAAGGTATTGGCCATCTATTTGCTGATTCGTACGATTGCGGCGGCCTTTTCAGTTCGTTTAGGCGGCCATGTGCAATTTGTCAGACCTTTGATCTATCCGATGGCAGAAGCAGCCGGTGAGAAATGCAAGGGTTCACTGTTTACCGAGAAGGAAACAGATTTTGTGAAGGGCTTGGCGGCGGCAGCTGAAAACTATGGTAATTTCTTTGGTCAGAATTGCTTCTATGGCGCCAGCGGCGTTTTGCTGATTCAGGGTGTTTTAATTGAAGCGGGTTATGAGGTTACGCTTCAGTCAATCGCGCTGAATTCCATTCCGGTAGCGGTGATCATGTTTGTTCTGGCTTTGATTCAGTTCCATTTTGCGGATAAGAAAATCAGAAGGGATGGGATGATGTAATGAATGAATTTTTAAATATTGCGACCGAAATCGTCTTTGTATTATGCGGTCTTGTTTCCGTTGTGACGGCGTTTCGCGGTTTAAAGAATGAACAGGCGCGTATAGGGACTTTTCTGTTTTGGCTGATTCTCGGTTTAATTTTCATTTTGGGTAAGATATTGCCATCCGAATTAGTCGGCGCACTGCTATTGGCGATGGGTGTGCTCTCAGCGACAAAACAAGTACGCATGGGCAAATTCACTGAGGCTGATCCGCAGTTTAAGAAAATGTCGAGTGAAAAAGTCGGCAATTTGATTTTCCTGCCTGCCTTGATGATCGGCGTTGTGGCAATGCTGCTGTCAACGATAAAAATACCTTGGCAGGGCGAGAGCTTCGCTATTCCAAGTGCGGTTGCTATCGGTGTTGCAAGTATTGCGGCATTAGTCAGCGGTATGCTGCTGCTTCATCCGAAGAATAAGGAAACCGCAGAGGATTCAACCCGGCTTTTGATGCAGGTGGGCGGAAGTTCATTGCTGCCGCAGCTATTAGCCGCGTTAGGTGCGGTGTTTACATCGGCAGGTGTCGGTACTGTTATTGCGAATGCAATCGGCGGTATTATACCTGAGGGTAATATTTTAATTGGCGTTATTATTTATGTCGTCGGCATGGTGGTTTTCACGATGATTATGGGCAATGGCTTCGCGGCCTTTTCAGTAATTACCGTGGGCATCGGAATTCCGTTTGTCATTCAGCAGGGCGGTGATCCGGCAATGATCGGCGCTTTAGGTTTAACGGCTGGTTTCTGCGGTACACTAATGACACCGATGGCGGCGAATTTCAATATTGTGCCAAGCGCGGTACTTGAAACAAAGAGTAAATACGCGGTAATCAAGGCACAGCTGCCAATGGCATTGACAATGATTGTTGTCCATGTGATTTTAATGCTTGTATTAGGTTTTTAAAGGAGGTCATTTATGAAACTATTAGTAACTGGCTTTGATCCGTTTGGCGGTGAAAAGATTAATCCGGCTATTGAATCAGTGAAGCTATTGGCTGATGAAATCGGCGGTGCTGAAATCATTAAGCTGGAAATTCCAACAGTATTTAATAAATCGCTGGCGGTGATTGAAAAGGCTGTCAGAGAGTATCAGCCGGATGTGGTACTGTCGATTGGTCAGGCTGGCGGCCGCAGTGCAATCAGCGTGGAATATGTCGGTATTAATTTGAATGAGGCCCGCATTAAGGATAATGAAGGGTATCAGCCTTCCGGTGAGAAGATTTACGAGGATGGCGAGAATGCGTATTTCGCTACGGTGCCTGTCAAGGCAATGACAGCTGCTATGAAGGCGGCTAATGTACCGGCAGCGATTTCTTATACAGCAGGTACCTTTGTCTGCAATCATGTGCTCTATGGGGTTCGCTATCTTGCGGAAAAAGAATTTCCAGCAATGCGTTCAGGCTTTATACATATTCCTTTCCTTCCGGAACAGGTACTTGATAAGGCAAATACACCAAGCATGAGTCTGGATTTGATTGTCAGGGGCTTAACTGCCGCAATTGAGGCAATTGTATCAAATGAAAAGGATATTCAGGCAAGAGCTGGAGAAACACATTAATCAGGACTGCGGTCCTGATTTTTTTTCCATTACTTAATTGAACCTTGAACACGATACTTTAACTTATTTAGCTTGAAGGCATCTATGAACAATCGAAGTATCAAGAATAGCAGTGCGCATAAAAATAACCAGTAGAATTTAAGCAAAAAGAAAGCAAGCATAACTAATAGCAAAGTCTTATTCTTCTTGAGCAGAATATCGAAATAAGCGATGAAGCGCCAATATCCATTATGATTCGGATTTAAACGATGGTAAAGATTTAAAAACTTTCCGCATTTGACAATTTTAGCATTGACTAGAACGATTGGCCCATTTGCATTATTTTTAAAATAATCTCTCAGAAAAATCTCATGAAAGAGGATGCGGCGGCAGTTTGTGTCAATAAAAATGAATAATACTGCATAAATCATCACCAGCAGTATAGTAATGGGCAGCCTTAGATTTACCAGAATCGGCAGCCAGTCATGCTGATTAACGATAGCAAAGTAGAAAAAGGGAAGGGTTAGAACATGGATAATGTTAACAATTCTTGTATCTAGATAACCATCGGCAATTCCATAATTCTCTAATAAAAAGAAAGTAAAATGAATTGCATACAGCATCCAAAGATAGGTAAGGTCTTGGCTTGTCACTGTCATACAATGCAAAAAGCTTGCGAGAATTATGATTGGCAGTGTAGCAATCAGGGCTGTCAGACCCTTTTTGATAAAGGTTTTGCGCATAGATTTGGGATAAGCCAGCAATGGATACCAAGTAGTACGCTTGTCTTTTAAAAGACGATAAACGGCAAGCTGAAAGAACAGCAGGATGAACGCTTCATAGGCTATAAATTGCTCACGCGGCTGCAGAATATTGAAGCCATTATAAGCAGGTCTTTGCAAAGTTGGATAAATCAGTGTAAGCAGATACAAACCGGCTGCAGATCCTAACAGTGCAAGACTATACCTAAATGGTTTTGATTTCAGCATAGTATTGATCATTGAGATAAGCCTCGATTTCTTTTCTGCCTAAAATATCCGCTTTCAGACTGCCATGCTCCATAATTAACAGGCGATCAGCAATCTTACCAATAACATCCATCGTATGAGTGGTTATCAGAAATAGATGTTCCTGTTTCATTTCTTTGATGAGCCTAAGAAAGCCTATTACACTTTGAAAATCAAGGGCATTAAATGGTTCATCAAAGATTAGCAGATCAGCTTTAGATAAAAGCAAGCAGACAATAGCACATTTTTTCTGTTCACCCGAGGAGCATTGTTTCACCTTTTTATGTTGATAATCAATGCTGAAAATCTGTAAGAGCTGATTATAGAATGAATCATTAAGATCAAGGTCTTGATCGTTAAAAATACGGTTGTAGAAACGGAAATTATCAAGCACACTCACATCTTTAATCAGACAATCCTGATATGGAAGATAACCAATTGACATACCATGCCGTTCTATACTGCCATCATATGCCGGCAGCAGCTCACACATTAAATTGAGCAGTGTGGTTTTACCACTCCCGTTTTTCCCTGAAAGCAGAATACAGGGAGCATTGGTATCAAGCATTAATGATAGATTTTCAATAAAGGGCTCATCAGTATATGTAAAGCTAATATTATTTAATTCAAGCATGAACTCACTTCCTTGTGCTTATTATAGCAGAAAATGGTTTTATCATAGGTTACAGCTTTGTCATACTGAAAGGAAATACCTATTGGTTTGCAGTCTCAGCAGGAAAGAAGAATTCAGTTAATGAATCCATCCATAGATTTCTCATCAGCATATCCTTGTAATAGCTGGCAAGCAGCGGATTATCGGTGACGATACCATCAACACCTAAGCGCAGCACCTTGTTGATGTTAGCATCCTCATTAGCGGTCCACACATAGAGCTTTTTGCGGCTGAAATCAGTCAGCGACGCAATTTCATAATTGACAAAGGTTGTTTCAATACTGTAACCATCGATCGTATCATAATCAAGCAGCGGTGCATAGAAAACAGCAGTGATTAAAACTGTCTCAATGCTTGGATTGATGGCCTTTGTCTGCTGAAGAATGGCAGAATCCATGCTGGCAATGCTGCATTGATCCTCCATGCCATATTTTTGAATTAATGCAAGTGTCGTTTCCACAAGCTGCCGCTCATGGCCCGATGATTTAAGCTCAATCATTAAATGAATACGGTTTTTAGCCGCTTCCAGCATCATTTCTAATGTAGGTATCGGTTCATTGGCAAATTCAGGAGCAAAGAAAGAACCAGCGTCTAAGGTCTGAACGATATCATAAGGAGTATCCCAAACCTGACTGTCATAACCGGTGGTTCTTTTGAAATTAGTATCATGCATGATAATCAGCGTTCCATCCTGAGTTTGCTGGACATCGATTTCAGCACTGTCAGCGCCGGCAGAGATAGCAGCTTCTAAAGCGGCCAAGGTGTTTTCAGGGGCAAAGGCGGCACCCGCTCGGTGGGCAATGATCTGCGTATCCTTCTGATTGTTGGTATAAAGAGCGCCGCCAATCTCACCCTCACTGAAAATCAGCAGCAGCGCAATGGCAAAGGCACCAATAAGGGTTCGGCCTAACCGTTTTGTTAGGGAGAGCTGCTTTTTTGCTGTTGGCTGCCGCGGCTCATCATTTAAACGATGACTTTCTATAACAATAAAGGAAATCATCGCTGAGGTTGTAATAATATCATTGGCAAGTCTGAAAAAATCAGAAAACTTAGTCAACCCAAAGCGAAAGGCATCAGCCCCTTCGCCGGCGAGTATGGTATTTGCTGCGAGCAGTAAGATAATAATTAAAGCAATCAGCATCAGGCCCAGCTGCAGCAATAACATAAATATTATCAGATTCCCAAATAAACGGAAGGGTTGTTTGGCAATCAGCTTCATGCTTTTTTTCCATGCTTCTGAGAAATTCGGTGACTGCTGAATGAAGATGAAACCAAATAAAAAGGTGAATACGATGGTATTAAGCGCAATCAAAAGCAGCCAATAAAGCAGCGCCAGCTTAACATCGGCAAGCATTGCGTCTTTAATGAATTCAGGAATCGAAAACCTTAAGAAGGAAGCGGTAAATGGAAAACTCGATAGGATGATCAGCAAGACTAAAAGGATCAGCAGCGGCATGTTTTTTAGGCGCAGATAATTCAGTGATGTTTTCACTGACTGACGGTAAAGTTCAAGCAAACTGAGGCTTTGCTGCTGCCAGCCATATTGACCATAGATTAACAGTGCAGTGATTTCAAAAAACAGCAGTGCTGCGATTAATAAGAAGAAGCTGATTAATAGCAGGATTGATAGGGGATGAATCAGCATCAGACGTATGTTTTCTTGAGTCAATATACTTAAACCGGTGTTTTTTAGAATCAATGACATGATTTCCTGGTAAAAAGTATAAATCAGAAATGAACTGACTGTACGGTGTATGATTTCAAAATAAAGCAAGGTTGGCCAATTTTGTTTATGAATTGAGAGTGTATTTTTAATTAATTGAATCATTAACTTCCTCCATTCTCTTCTAGTTTGCGGCAATTAGTTTATTCAATTATAATTCCAGCGCGATTTTAAGAAAGGCTTCCATTTCTCTGGTCAGCCATTTGTTTTTGTGATAAAAGATCTGCCGCCAGCTGATCAGCTGAAAATCACTGACTGGCAGGATTGAGATGCTTTGCTTGGCTACGGCTTCCTCAATCGTAAATTTAGGCAGCAAAGAGATTCCCATGTCAGCGGCAATCAAGCCAATAATAAAATCTGTGTTGCCGATTTCCAAGTAAGGATCAATAGTTTTCTGCTGTGCATATAACTGCTGATCTAAGGCATGGCGGTAACTGACATTATTTTCAGTAAGGATGAAGTTCTCATCTAAAAGATCATTGAGTTTTAATTGCTTGCTTGCGGCTAAGCGATGCTGACTCGATGCAGCAAAAACGATTTCTTCCGGAGCTTCAAATACCTTGATCCAATTTTTGTGATTTCTTTTGCTGTCAAGCAGATAGACAAGATCAAGCTCATTGTGATCCATCATCGTTAAGAGCTGGTCCGGAGCGGCTGTTTTAATACAGAGTGATACTTGCGGGTATAGCTGATGAAAAGTAGTAAGAAGTTCAGGAAAACGGGTCGCGCACAGTGATTCTACCGTACCAATCCGCAGACTGCCGTTGAGTGCTGAATCTTCACTCACCGCTTGCTTGGCGTGATTGACTTCTTCAATGATCCGCCGGGCATGCTGAAGGAAGCATTCACCCTGCTGGGTTAATGCGATACGTTTGCCGATGCGGTCAAAAAGGCGGGTATTTAATTCTTTTTCCAATTCATGAATCTGAATCGTAACCGCTGCCTGTGAATAATTTAATTCAGCGGCAGCTTTAGAGAAGCTTTGCAGTTCCGCAATCCTTAAAAATGTGATGAGTGTTCTAAGTTCCATAATAGCTCCTATAAATTATTTTTAATAATCTTATAAAAATATTAAAAAATTAATATTATGAGTTCATGCTATAATAAAATTAACTAGAAGTCAAGAGGGGTTAGCAATGGATAAAAAGGACAGATGTTATCAGGCTTATCTTAATATTTTAAAGAAGGAATTAGTACCCGCGATGGGTTGTACGGAGCCGATTGCGATTGCCTATGCGGCGGCGATTGCCCGTGATGTGCTGGCTGATGAAGTAAAAAAGGTTACGGTTCAGGCCAGCGGCAATATAATTAAGAATGTAAAGAGTGTAGTAGTGCCGAATACCGGCGGCCGTAAAGGGATTGCGGCAGCAGCGGCAGCGGGTATCGTCGCTGGTGATGCCAAAGCAAGCCTTGAGGTAATTGCCAATGTGAGTGAAGAACAGCTGTGTCAGATTGACGCGTTTTTAAAACGTGTGCCTATCGATATTGAACATGTTGACAGTGACAGTTCATTGGATATAAGCATCATCGCTGCCAGTGACTTGCATACGGCACGGGTGCGCATCGTGAGGGAGCATTGCAATGTAGTGCTGAGGGAACGTGACGGTCAATGTCTGTATCAGGGGGATGATGCCGTTATGAGCAGTCAGGAAGATTGCTATGACGTGCTTTCCATGCGGGGAATCTATGATTTTGCCGTGCATGCGGATATTGAGGATGTTAAGGCGGTGCTGGATCGTCAAATCAGCTGTAATATGGCAATTGCACAGGAAGGGCTGCGTCAGAGCTATGGTGCCAGTATTTCATCGATTCTGCTGTCAACCTATGGCAATAATCTTCAAACTAGAGCAAAGGCGATGGCAGCGGCGGGTTCTGATGCGCGGATGAGCGGCTGTGAACTGCCGGTGATTATCTTATCCGGCAGCGGCAATCAGGGCATGACTGCTTCAATACCCGTTATCGTATATGCGCAGGAGCTGAATATCAGCCGTGAGAATCTTTACCGGGCATTATTGATTTCCAATTTAATGACAGTACATCAAAAGCTGAGAATCGGCAGGCTGTCAGCTTATTGCGGTGTGGTTGCCGCCGGGGCTGGGGCAGGTGCTGGCATCGCTTATTTGCTGGGCTGTACCTATGAGCAGATCTGTGCGGTATTTACCAATGCGCTGGCAATCCCTTCCGGGATGATATGCGATGGTGCTAAGCCGTCCTGCGCGGCTAAGATTGCGACAGCGGTGGATGCCGGCATTATGGGCGCACAGATGGTAATCCGCGGCAAGAGTTTTCACAGCGGTGAAGGTATTGTCTGTCAGAATGTTGAAGCGACGATTGCCAATGTCGGACGGCTCGCCAGCCGCGGCATGAAGGATACGGATGAAGAAATCATTCAGATGATGATTGAAAACTAGGAGGAAGTATGGATATTCAGGCATTTATTAAAGATTACTGGCATAAGATTGCAGTTCAGGATCGTTTGGGTTTAGCTGAAATGTTCACTGAGGATGCCATCATTCGCTGGCATAACACGAATGAAGAATTTACCAGAGAAGAATTCATCAAGGCTAATTGTGATTATCCAGGTGAGTGGCATGGCAATGTTGAACGCATTGAGATCAATGAAGATTATATTTTAACCATCAGTCATGTCTGGAGTGCTGATCAGTCATTTCATGTATGCTCTTTCTTTATCTTTGAAGGTGATCAAATCTGTAAACTGGATGAATATTGGGGCGATGATGGGGAAGCGCCGCAGTGGCGTCAGCAGCTTAAGATTGGCCGTAAGATTCGTTAATTAGTTAAAACAGCAGCTAGCTGTTTTTTTCTGCATAAAAAAACTCTCAAGCTAACTTGAGAGTATTCTGCATATGGTGCCCGAGGCCGGACTCGAACCGGCACAGTATCGCTACCGGTGGATTTTGAGTCCACTGCGTCTACCAGTTTCACCACTCGGGCAAGTGCTTAGATATTATAACGTATAAAAAGATAAATTTCAATTGCTTTTGATAAAAAAGTTAAAAAAAATCATTGAGTAGTCTTTATCTTTTATACTTGTCAAGGCTTGGGATTTGGTGTAGACTCGACATTGGAGGTGAGCCTGTGAATCCAGAAATGATCCTTAATATATCCGCTAAAGCCGGCCGTCTGCTGCTTGAGAGCGGCGCTGAAATATATCGGGTGGAAGAAACAATCAGCCGCATCATGGAACATTATCAGGTTGAGGAAGCCAGCAGCTTTGTGACACCCAGCGGTATTTTTGTATCCTTTGTGCTTGATGGCAGCAATTATTCTAAGGTAGTGCGGGTAAAGGGCAGTTCTTTGAATCTTGAACGCATTAACCGGATCAATGATTTATCACGCCGCTGCTGCTCTCAGCATTTAAGCATTGAAGCTGTCGGTCATGAATTAGCGCAGATTGAAAAAGAACCCTTGTATACCATGCCGCTGCGTTATCTGGCATCGGCGATGATTGCATTTTGTTTTACTTTATATTTTAATGGTACGCTTAAGGATGCTCTCTGTGCTTTTGCGGTTGGCTTGGCAGTACGGGCAGCCGCTAATTTTTTAGAGTGTAAAAAGATTAACGCATTTGTGACAATCACCATTGAATCATCAATCATAGCTTTGCTGGCGCTGATTTTTGAAGCAATTCCATTATGCGTGAGTAAGGATGCGGTTATCATTGGCTCACTGATGCTTCTGGTTCCCGGCTTATCCATTACCAACGCGATCCGTGACTCTATCTCCGGCGATCTGCTTTCAGGCGTGACACGCGGAATTGAGGCTTGTCTGATAGCTGTCGCGCTGGCGTTGGGAGCTGGTATTACAATCACATTCTGGATGAATGTAGGGGGATTGTTATGATTGTTCATGTCTTATCAGCGACCATCGCAGTTTATTTCTTTGGCTTCTTATTTAATATCCGCGGCAGGCAATTATGCTTTTCAGCATTAGGCGGCGGTCTGGCGGCTTTTGTTTATGAACTGGGAATCGCTTTTAATGTAAATCTCATGCTAACTCTCTTTTCAGCGACGCTTTGTTTTTCAATCTATTCGGAAATCATGGCGCGTATTCTAAAAACGACAGTTACAACCTTTGCTATCAGCGGTTTGATTCCCCTCGTTCCCGGCAAGGGAATGTATATGACCATGCTTTATTTAGTCAATGGCGATATGGCAGCGGCAGGCAGCTCTGGACTTACCACATTAGCCAGTGCCGGTATCATCGCTTTAGGTATTATGGTTGTCTCAACCTTTTATAAGGCATTCAGTGAAGCCAAGGTCAAGCAGGTGTGCGAGAAAGATTAAAAATAAAATCCCGCTGTTTAGCGGGATCATCAAATACTTATTTTTCAGCTGTTTTCTTAGCAGCTGCTTTTTTTGCTGGTGCCTTCTTCTCAGCTGACTTTTCAGCCGTTTTCTTAGCTGCTGGTTTTCTGGCAGCCTTAGGCTTTTCAGCTGGTTCTTCAGCTTGTACCTCAGTCTTAGCAGCTGTTTTTTTCGCAGCTGTCTTTTTAGGAGCCGCTTTCTTTGGTGCAGCTTCATCATCAGCGGCTGTTTTCTTAACCGCTTTTTTCTTAGCTGGAGCCTTTACTTCTTCGGCCTTCTCTTCCTTAGCCGCAGGCGCTGGCTTTTCAGCTTTAGGAAGCTTAGGAAGATCTCTTCTCAGATAAGCTTTAATGGCCTGACTCATAAAGCCGGCAAGACCAATTTGGAACTGATCCATACTTTCTGTGAAGCGCTTGTCAGTTACATATAAATTAGCGAGGCGGGCAAGAATCATATCTGTACATTTATAATAATACTTTGTCAGATACTCCTGCCATGCTATAACACAGTTATAAACATCCGGACTGTCAAGGTCTTTACTCATATTGTCAATAAACATCTGATAAATCTTTTCAGCTTCCAGGCCGATTTTCTCTAACTGCTCCTCAGATGTCTGTTCAGAAACACGAATGCCTCTATTTACTGGTTTGTTTCTAACTTTCTTCTTTTTATGATTCTTCATTTTCTTTCTCCTAATTCCCAAGTCATAACTATATTATAATATATTTTGAAAAAAATTCAAATTTTTATTAACACTCATAGTATGAGCCGGTGATTCATTTTTAAACACGGTTAATAAGTTTCGTGCAGACGTAGGTTTACAATAGCTTTTTGTTTACCTTTTTCCATGATTACACGAGGGATACGGTCTGATAATAAGCAGAGAATTTCATAAGAAATAGTATTCAATTCCTCAGCGACGCGCGTTACCGGCATCTGTTTAGATATAATTTCAACGGGTGTCCCCAATGGCTTGCAGCTGTTCAGCCGAATCATGCATTGATCCATACAGATCCTGCCGACGATTTCGACTTCTTCACCATCCACAATCATTGAGCGTCCCTGATTGGCTCGAATAAAACCATCCGCATAGCCAATAGGCAGCGTGGCAATCCATTCATCACCCTTAGCTGTATAAGTTGCCCCATAACCGACACATTCACCGGCATGAATCTGTTTGACACAGGTAATCTTGCTGAAAAGTGAAAGCACTGGCTGAAAATCAACGGATGTAGAGATAGGGGAGACACCGTAAAGGATTAGTCCGGCTCTTACCGCATTGGTAAGCTCATCAGGAAACTGAAGAATGGCAGCACTGTTTTCACAGTGAATCCATTTAGGCTTGATTGTGAGCCTGTCAACGAGAGCCTTAAAGGTATGATACTGCATTTCACAATAGTTCAGATCATCTTCATCCGCACAAGCGTAATGCGTATAAATGCCTTCAACGATGCCATTATGCTGCATAATTAATGCAATGGCATTATTCATTTCATCAGAAGTTTTCATGCCAATGCGGTTCATGCCTGAATCAACCTTTAAATGAAACTTTAAATGGGATAAATCATCATGGCATGCCAGACATTCATTCAGCCAATTCAAACTCAAAACGGTTAACGTAATGCGATGAGTCTGTGCCAGCGGAATATCGGCAGCACGAATATGACCTAATACGAGGATATCTGAGGTAAAACCTTGTTTACGAAGTGAAAGTGCTTCATCCAAATAGGCCACCGCCACCATGGCAGCGCCTTCTTCCATGGCTGTTTTCGCAACCCAGTAATCACAATGACCATATGCGTTGGCTTTTAAAACAGCAATCATTTTTTTGTTTGTCAGTTTCTGTATTTCACGGCAATTATGCCGCAGGGCATCAAGATTGATCTCTGCCCAGGTATCACGATAGAACATGTCATTCACCTCGTTCTATTCTATGCAGATTATACAATTCTTGAATATTGATAAGCAACAGCAACAGCGGCAGCTCTGAAGACGATGGCTAATAAGCTTTGAATGCTGGCATTCAAATACATCCGCAGCAAGGCTGTAAAGAAGGCCGGCCATGCAGCTGGATTCAACAATGCGGAAAAGCCAAAATAAGTAATCAGATCCGCAATCAGAATGGCAATGACACATAAGACTGCTCCAAGTATCGAGAAACGCTGCTGAACACCGCGGCCCGCTTTCTGGACAGCCATGGCAATACCATAACCGACGACTATTAATAATAAAGAAGATTCAATATGTATGTACTGCATCAATGCGCCATAGACAACAGCAATCACGATTGCGCTGATGCTTCCGGCAATAATTGCCCGTGTGAAGCGCTGCTGAGAGGTGAGTGCCTGGGTATTGAATATTTGAATCATAGTATTCCTCCTAACTTTTACTAGTATAGCATATTCAGGCGAATTTACAAACAGGAAGGCGCTTATTTAGGCTTACTGTAAGAAACATTTAATAATGTATAAGGATGATTTATCAGGATAAACTATCTGAGGAAGTGAGTATAAGCCGCTGATCTAAACCCGCTGTTGCGATGAAAAAGAAATTGTAAAAATTTTAAAAAAAGTTGTTGACATAGCAGAAAGCGAATGGTATTATATTAAGGCGTCAAGGGCGAATTGCCCATGGCTAATACGATGGAGGTTTAGCTCAGTTGGGAGAGCGTCTGCCTTACAAGCAGAGGGTCAGCGGTTCGAGCCCGTTAACCTCCACCATTTTTTTGTGCCGACTTAGCTCAACTGGTAGAGCAACTGACTTGTAATCAGTAGGTTGGGGGTTCAAGTCCTCTAGTCGGCACCATTTAAAAAATCTGGGAGGGTAGCGAAGTGGCTAAACGCGGCTGACTGTAACTCAGTTCCTTAACGGTTCGGCAGTTCGAATCTGCCCCCTCCCACCATTTTTTTTATTGGGGTATAGCCAAGCGGTAAGGCACTAGACTTTGACTCTAGCATTTCACTGGTTCGAATCCAGTTACCCCAGCCAATTTTTTATGACTGACTCGTTAGCTCAGATGGTAGAGCATTTGACTTTTAATCAAAGGGTCTGGAGTTCGAATCTCCAACGAGTCACCATTTGCGGATGTAGTTCAATGGTAGAACTTCAGCCTTCCAAGCTGACTACGTGAGTTCGATTCTCATCATCCGCTCCAAAAACATTCGATACGCCTTAACGGGCGTTTTTTTTTGTTTTATGTCGTTCATAATAGGCTTGAATCGCATTTAACTTTATGATAGAATGAGTGAAATGATTGGAAGTGAGAAGATGAGAAAATAAATAAGAAACGATCCAGCAATTAAAGGAACAAGCGCATAATACTGCTGTTTTAATCGTTGTGTCTCTTATTTATATCTCATCATCCGCACTGGGAGGTGCGGAAATTATGCTTATAATAAAAAATCTTACAATAAAAAATGCTAAAGGATCAATTCTTCTTGATGATTTCAGTCTGACTTTAAGCAGTCATGATAAGGCCGCAATCATCGGTGAAGAAGGCAATGGAAAAAGCACGCTGCTGAAAGCTGTCTATGATCAGTCATTGATTGATGAATATGCCAGCGTGAGCGGTGTGATACAAAAAAATAACTGTCGGATTGGGATGCTGAGTCAAAAGCTTGATTCAGCTTGGTTTGATTCGACGATCTGTGATTATTGTTTAAAAGAAACCGTGGATGAAGAGATTGCATATGAAAGATACAATGAATTAATGAATTTGGAAAAGCTGTGCGTCCAATTAAGATTGGATCCTTTAATGCTGTCATCGCAGCAATTAATTAAAACATTAAGCGGCGGTGAAAAGGTTAAATTGCAATTGCTGAAGTTAATGAGCAGGCATTATGATGTTTTGCTTTTGGATGAACCAACTAATGATTTAGATTTAGATACCTTAATGTGGCTGGAACGCTTTATGAATGAATACGAGGGCGCTTTATTATATGTCAGTCATGATGAAACGCTGCTTTCAAGAACTGCCACCCGAATTATTTTGCTGGAACAAGTCAATAAGAAAACTAAAGTAAGACATTCAATTTACAATATCGGTTATGATCAGTTTGTTAAGGAGCATCAGGCATCTGCCATTAAAGCGGAGCAGCTGGCAAATAAAGAAAAAGAAATCTATGAAAAGAAGCGTGAGAAGCTGTTGAAGATTTTGAATGCTGTGCATGATGCGCAAAATAGTTGCAGCCGTCAAGATCCGCATACGGCGCGGCTTTTAAAAAAGAAAATGCATTCAGTAAAAAGTATGGAGAAGCGATTCGAAAAGGAAAGCTATACAAAGCTGGATACCGTTGAAGAAGCCATCGATGTGATGTTTGATGACTTTGACTGGAACCCAAGCAAGGTTATTTTAGATGCGGATTTTTGCGTTGAGGTAGCGGATCAGCGATTGATTGAACCTTTTGAACTGCATGTGAGAGGGTTTGAAAAAGTGGTCTTTATCGGTCCTAATGGCTGTGGAAAAACTACCTTGATGAAGCAGATTATTGAGCTGCTGAAAAACCGCAGCGATCTGAAACTTGGTATTATGCCGCAGAATTATCAGGAACAAATGCCTTATGAAATGGCCGCAGTTGATTTTTTAGCACCTGATCATGATAAGGATACGGTGACTAGAGCCAGAGAAATGTTAGGACGTATGAAATTTACCCGTGATGAAATGGCTGCACCGATTCATTCATTGAGCGAAGGGCAGAAAGCCAAGCTGTTCTTATTAAGGTTTATTATGGAGCGATGCAATGTGCTGCTGCTTGATGAGCCAACCCGTAATTTGTCTCCAATGAGCAATCCGGCATTGCGTGAATGCCTGTGTGATTTTAAGGGATGCATCCTATCGGTATCGCATGATCGGCGTTATATACAAGAGGTTTGCACAACCATTTATCAAGTAAAAGAAAAGCAGCTGGTCAAAATAGACAAGCTGCAGTTAGAGCTTTAATTTCATCAAAATAAAAGGCAGACGATTTCTGCCTTTTATACTGCTTGTCAATTAAGGGCTCCTGGTATAGTCTTTAATTATTATCAGCTTTGAATGATCCGCCATTAATAATAGGATAATTACCGGATTTTACAACCTGTACTTTACCATAAACTATTTCCTTGTTTGTGATATCATATTTGGTACAGTTGATCCAGATGTCAGTTGAAACATCATCCAAAGAAATTTTCTTATCAGTTAAAAATAAATTATAAGTATTTCCTTGTTTATACATTCGCCAGCTGCGGTTTGTGGTATCAATGCCCTGCTGTTTTAGTTTGACACTCACGGCTTCTGCCAAGGAAGAATAAGGTGCATAAGATTCTGGTGTTGTACTAACAGCTTCACTGTCAATGTTGGTTTTTCCGTTAGTAAAATATTCATTCAAATTTTTATATGGGAAATTTGCTATATCATCAAAATTAATTGCTTCTAAGCGTTCTTTTAATTCTTTAATATCGATGATTCCATCACCGTGGATTGTACATCGAATCGTTAAAACCGCAAAATCATCACTGATCATATTGCCATATATGCCATCCTCAGAACAGATGCCTGAGTAGGAACCGCCTGTGTAAAAGGTGCTGCCATTTTTATTTTCTGCATTGTGCGAAGCATAGATGGCCGCCAACAGCTTTTTGGCATCTTCCGTTGATGCTGGTGAATTATGAGCCGCTGAAGCTTCATATTCTCTGACGATGTTTGTCATATTAGCACGGCAGACTGCCTCTTTCGCATCCTTCGCATAACCAAGAAAACTAGGCACAAGAAAAAGTGCTAAGATTCCCAGGATTGCAATTACTACAATCAATTCAATCAATGTAAAGCCTGATTTTTTCCTATTTATATTACACATACTTCCACCCCAGTTTTATCTGTCTTTATTATAATATTTTTAAATCAAAATCAAAAGGCACAATTCATGAAAAAATAGAAAAAGCATCCCATAATGCTGAGATGCTTCAATAAATCTTATAATTTAAGCAGAATTCCGATTACCGCGCAGATTGAAATATAGAAAATTGGATGCTTCTTGTATTTATTTGTGCAGTATAACAGAATCAAGAATAAGAGAATCGGCAGCCATTGAAACAGATCCATCAGATTGCCGCTTGTCTGATAAGCAGCCGTATCTACCAAGGTAACCGCAAAGATACTTAAGCCGGCAGCCGCGATGAGACCGGCAACCGCTGGCCGCAAGCCATAAAACATAGCCTGTACTGCCGCGCTTTCTTTAAACTTCTTTAATACCTGAGCAATGATAATAATTACAATGATGCTTGGTGTGATCAAACCTAAAGTGGCAATTACACCGCCGGCAAAGCTTGCTACGGTATAACCGGTAAAGGTAGCCATGTTGATGCCGATCGGACCCGGAGTTGATTCCGAAATGGCGATCATGTCGGCCAGCATTGCGGCATCAAACCAATGGAATTTATCAATTAAGGCATTCAGGAAGGGAATCGTAGCCATACCGCCGCCTACCGCAAACAAACCGATTTTGAAGAATTCATAATAGAGTGTTAATAGGATCGACATTATTTTTTACCTCCTTGAATTTTTTTGATCAGCAGGCCGCACAGCGCTGAAACAACAACGACATAAACCGGCGATAATTTTAAAATGCCAACCATCACAAAGGCAAACAGAAACAGCAGAATACCATAAACATCCTTAACCCCTGATTTTGATAAGGATACGATTGCATTAAAGATTAATGCACATACCGCGACACGGATACCGGAAAGCGCGTATTGTACAACCGCGATATGAGAAAACCCCTGAATCAAAGAAGCAATCAGCAGGATGATGACAATCGATGGAAAGACAACACCTAAGGTTGCAATAATACCGCCGGCAATGCCTTTCTGATAATAACCGACAAAGGTTGATACATTAACGGCAATAATACCAGGTGTACATTGACCGACAGCATAGTAATCCATAATTTCTTCCTTGGTTGCCCATTTTTTGTTATCGACAACTTCACGTTCTAATAAGGGAAGCATGGCATAGCCGCCGCCGAATGTGAAGAGACCCATTTTCGCAAAAGTAACGAATAGATCAGCTAATTCTTTCATAAAACCCCTCTTTTCTAAATTGTTACCACATAAAGGTATCATTTCTTTATTAAATATGCAAGGTTTGATGGGATAAAATGTGATTTCTAATGATAATGATGTAATAAAATGTAAACAAAATCTGTAAATTTGTGAAAATGTATTGACGAAAGCGTGAAATAAATGTAAACTCTTAAGATATAAAAGGAATAAAGGAGGTAGGACATGAGAAAATATGTGACAAAAAGAATCTTACTGATGTTTTTGTTGCTTTTGGGGATGTCTTTTTTAGTTTTTGCGAGTCTGTACATCGCGCCTGGTGATCCTGCAGAGCTGG